>Ga0334895_1002194_pt1 | contig 17276 bp, 10 predicted proteins | sample GraSluR3_MG_7_FD_207229 | JGI IMG/M metagenome (GOLD analysis project Ga0334895, IMG submission 207229) | Sludge microbial communities from methane-producing bioreactor in Wageningen University, Netherlands - Granular Sludge_31_05-R3 | ecosystem: Engineered > Bioreactor > Anaerobic >... | reverse complement strand
CCAATCCTCTTCGTTCGCTTCCAAATTTCTTGCAGTCCTGAGAGCGGCGTTCACATACGGCCGTTCGGTCACATACGGATTCAGATCCGGTGCGAGCAGACCCTTCTGCTTACCGACGATGTCATACATCTCGGCTTTTTCTTTCTCATTCAGATTCAGCACCTTCGCCAAATCTGCCAGTCGTTCCTCAGTCAGCGGTCCCCGGCGGTTGTTCTCCACGTCGCTGAGAAACGGCGCCGACACTCCCAAAGTACGAGCCACTTCACGCAAGCTAATCTGCTTCTCTTCGCGTTTGTGCTTCAGGTACTCTCCAAAAGTCACGGTAGTTTTCTTCATGTTATTATCCTTGTAAGTCTGTTAGTCGTCAGACTTGGTGGACAGAGGATAGTACGGAAGGGGGATTAGGGTCAATAGGATTATGAAAAATAGTGTAAACATGTGTTAAGTAGTATGTGAGTAGGTTTGAGAGTATCGGAATGGAGGGGAGGTGTCAATGGTATTTAAGAGGTAATACAATTCAAATATTCATTTCAAGGTTCGATGTGAGTTGCCCTTCATGCTAGCCAATGTTTTGGTACATCTTTACCTTAACTAAACGTAACTGCTCAGGTACCCTGACCGCGATCAGCTGAGGAAATCGAGAGAAAATGAGTTGTCGAACAGACGAACGAGAGCAGCGAACGGGTTTCTTCCATTCTTTCTGACGGTGTCGATGATCGAGAATATCGTACAGAAGTTAGCTCCGCCTTCAGTGGATCGGAAGGTCCCGGCAACTTTCATCTTCAGCTTGCTCATCCTGAACGATCGCTCAGCGACATTATTGGAAAACGGAACTCTGAAGTCAGTGAAGAATCTCATCACATCATCTTTCAGGTTGCGCAACCTCTCAAGAAGACTCAGGACTTTGCCCTTCTTCGGTTTGCCCCGCTTCCTTACTTTCGGCTTCCTGTACGGGTTCCGTGAGAACCCCCTCTCAAGAATTCGATCATACGTTCGGGAGTATTCGTTCACCAGTTCTGCAGAAGCAGAAGACAGGTCTTGTTCCATCATCTTCTGCTTCGCATCAAGCATCCCTTTCAACAGTATCTGTAGTGATCGTGCCCATCGCTGTTTCTTATTCTGAATAACACCTTCAAGCTCTCTGTCGATATGAGCACCACAGACCGCATGGATTACATCACTGAACTCCTGTCGGTAATACGGTCCCCAGCAGTCATGAGAAGCTATGCCCCTGAATCCTTTTAGAACACCTCCTGCAAGGATTCCTTCTATACCCCGTTTCTCATGGGAATGAATGAGTGTAACCTCTTTTGTAGATGCAGTATGACCCCAGTGAACTTTTCCTTTCACTCTCATACCGGTCTCATCAAAATGTACGATATCAGAAGCAAGCACTCTCTCTTTCAGCTCTGCAATGAAACTCCTGCTCCTTTGAGCACAGTCGGTAAGAATATTGCACACAGTACCGTCACTGATGGAAAGATCAGCGACTCCAGCAAGGATTTCGCTGATACGGGACGTACTGATCATCCCGAATGAGGAAAGCGCTACTACCAGAGCTTTCAGATGATTACCATACTGCTGAGGAGCACTCACAATCTCAGGGAACTGACCGCTGAGCATCAAACCTGTCTTGGGACACAGTCTTTCGATCCTGTCGTACCGGCTCTGTTCTTTTACAATACGAACATCAACGACATGACGGGATTCAGCAACCTTGTTCTCACACTTCAGAGACTGAGGGCATCCGATGCAATCAGAAGGAAGACAGTGATGAATGACATCATCCGTAGCTTTCAACTTCATTGTTGAGCCAAAATGGCCTTTCTGACCGCCACTGGACTTCTTGGCTCCACCCTTAGATCCCTTGTTGATCGATGATCGCCTGGGCTTGTTGAAGAAATCGGACCCTGACGGTTTGCTGCTATTCGAACAGTCTTTGTTGTTCTTCTCCTCAAGCTCTGCGATACGGGCATCCTTTGCCGCATTATCCTTCTTGAGATCCTTTATGGTGTCGGTGAGATCTTTGATGGTATCGATGAGATCTTGGTTTTGTAGAGTTTGCTCTTTGTTCTCAGCCAAGAGCTGGTCAATCCGATCCGAAAGCTTAGCGACCTGGAAAACAAGAGTTTCAATGAGAGTATCAGGGTCTTTTCCCTTGGGTCTCTGATGTTCTAGATCGCTCTTGGATGACACGTAATTTCTTTCTCCTATAAGAAACATAGTACCATAAAGAGCATAAAAATGCAATGCTATTTCCATATATTTACAGGAAATAACGATAGTCTTAAGGTCTTTAAAAGGGTCTTAATCAGATGGATTTGGTCAAGTTATTGCTGGCTGGTTCTGGGCACCTGAATAGTTACAACTAAACAATAAAATTCTTTCCGAAACGTGGTATCAATTTCGGATAATATGAACATGAATGATTAGAATGGGATATCATAATAATGATCAGCCTTAATTTTTTCTAGCTCAACGGAATATGAACAGCTCGAACTGAACAGATGTTCTTTTATTGACTTGTGGAGGGTATATTCTCGTGGATTTCCATAAGAGGTCCAGCTACTTTCATAAACCAGGTGATTCTCAATAAAGAAATTTAAACAAGATGAATAACTTTTAGACAAGGTATCATCCAATACACACTTTGATTCCCACCGCTTAATGTCTTCGCTTTGTGCCTCAGCCATCCATCGGGAACCAAATGTTACATTGTTCTCATCGATTATATACGCAACAAAAAGTTTTAAAGGGTCATTCAGGGCATCATTTTCCCAAAGTGCTTTAAATATGTCGCTGCTAAATTTTCTATGTAGTTTTAGATATTCCTCAAGTTTTGGAATCATCTCCTCACACATAGTAATATACTTTCTGAACACATTGATATCGAGTTCCAATGTATCATTCTCACATTTCCCCGCTCCCAAGCTTGACAGCAAGTCAAAAGCATTATCGACATTAACCCCAGAAAGTTCTTGGGTGGTTACCCATTCAGAAATTTCTGTTTTTTTTATTTTTCTGATTTTTTTTGAAAGTATGTAATACAGAACTACCCCTTCATCACTGGTGGAGATTTCCATCGGATTTCCTCGAATACCAGACATCGATGGAAATAGTCTTGTATCAATATTATCAGCATAACGCTTCTTCAGTTTTAATGTCTCAGAGACAACAATACTGGATTTACAAGCTTCCATAGATAAAGCTTCCCGTACAGTATCATATAAGTAACTGATATCATTCTCACAATGTAGATGGCGGAGCTTATATTCATCGTTTAAAAAACCATACATATTCTCAGGTGTAATTTCTGGCATGGCTATAGGAATTAAGGGCGTTGTATCTTGGAACCAAAAGATTCCTGCCTCATTCAAACAATATGCACTTTGATAGTATTCAGATGAAAGGATCGATATGTTTACAGCACTCTTTCTGATATTCATTTTTATCTCAGTACTTATTTTTTCTCCTACATCATTACCCGGAAGAGAAGAGCAAAATATTTGATCTCTCGGTATTCCAGTTCCTACTAGAAAATCGAGGATTATGTCGGCAATTTCCTTCTCAGTGGATCGGTGACTAATAAAAACAAGAGATGTAGACAAGTTCTTCTTCACTTCTTTAGTTGGTTCTTTACTCATTCATAATCCATCCTTGTGTTACTTATGTGTACCAATTATACCATTAAGTTTGCGATGTTAATATTTTATCATGATTTTTTTGCTTATTCATGTATGGATAATTTGAAGTTCTTATAGCAAAGTATGGTATGCCCTATGTACGTTCTTGTGGGCATGGATAGCAAGTCGATAGTGGCCACAATTGTTAACTATCTAGTTTAATGTTTGGTAAAAGAAATAGCAACGTGTTATAGTGCAAGCATGTCCAAATCAATTATGTCCTGTGAAAGGGTTACCAAAATTGGTGCGACGTTCGTCTATGAACGTAATGTCATAGCCAAATGCGACTCTGGAACTGTATGAACACTAAGGACCGCAGAATCTTCTGTAATTGACTACTACTTGAGTGTGAGGAATGGAAAATGGCTGACAATAGAAAAGAGCAGGAACGTGCCGAGCTACATCGTACTATCTGGGGAATTGCGAATGACCTGAGGGGCAGTGTCGATGGATGGGATTTTAAACAATATGTGCTTGGCATGCTGTTTTATCGATACATATCCGAGAATTTAGCTGAATACATCAACCGTGGTGAGCGTGAAGCTGGGAACACGAATTTCGATTATGTCAGGCTCTCTGATGACGAAGCGGAAGAAGCCCGCGAGGATCTGGTCCAGACCAGAGGGTTCTTTATCTTGCCCAGCGAGCTCTTCCAGAATGTCAGGAAAAAGGCGGCAGACGATGAGAACCTGAATGAAACACTGGAGAAAGTGTTCCGCAGCATTGAAAGCTCTGCCCAGGGTGGTCCCAGCGAGGATAACTTCAGGGGATTGTTCGATGACTTGGATGTCAACAGCAACAAGTTGGGGGGAACTGTTGCCAAGCGGAATGAGAAAATCGTCAAGCTCATGAACGGTGTGGGTGACATGAAGCTGGGGGATTATCGCGACAATACCATCGATGCTTTTGGCGATGCCTATGAGTTCCTGATGGGCATGTATGCCTCCAACGCTGGCAAAAGTGGTGGTGAATACTACACTCCTCAGGAGGTAAGCGAGCTTCTTACCCGTATTACCCTAGTTGGAAAAACTGAAGTCAACAAGGTGTATGACCCCGCCTGTGGATCGGGGTCCTTGTTACTGAAGTTTGCAAAGATTCTTGGCAAGGAGAATGTTCGGCAGGGATTCTTCGGCCAAGAGATCAACATCACTACCTACAATCTTTGCCGTATCAATATGTTCCTGCATGATATCGACTACGACAAATTTGACATCGGTCACGGTGATACCCTGACCGATCCCCTTCATTGGGATGACGAACCGTTCGAGGCGATTGTTTCCAATCCACCTTACTCCATCAGATGGGACGGTGATGCCAATCCATTGATGATCAATGACCCTAGGTTTTCTCCTGCTGGAGTGCTTGCGCCGAAGAGTAAAGCTGATCTTGCGTTCATCATGCACTCACTTTCATGGTTGGCGACCAGTGGAACTGCCGCAATTGTCTGCTTCCCTGGTGTGCTCTATCGAAGTGGGGCGGAGAAGAGAATCCGGAAGTACTTGATTGATAACAACTTCATCGACTGTATCATTCAGCTTCCTGACAATCTATTCTTTGGTACCAGCATTGCTACATGTATCATGGTGTTGAAGAAATCCAAAGCAGAGAACAGCACACTATTCATCGATGCGTCCAAAGAGTGTATCAAGGTTACTAACAGCAACAAGCTGACCCAGAAGAACATGGATACAATAATCAACGCGTATAAGAACAGGGAAAATAGTGACCACGTTTCGATTATGGTTCCAAACTCCGATATTGCTGAGCAAGATTACAACCTTTCAGTCTCAACCTATGTGGAACAGAAGGATACGAGGGAAGTAATTGATATTACTATTCTCAATGCAGAAATTGAAAAGATTGTTGCTCGTGAAGAAGAGTTGCGAAAAGAAATTAATTTAATCATCACCGAAATTGAAGGGACATAATTTATGACAGAGCAAGAGGTATATAAGAAGATAAGACCTTTGCTTGGAGGTTATACAGAGGGTTTATATTGGGATTTTAAAAGCTCCTTATGTGACACTGGGGACATAATTAGGGATATTCTAGCTTTCTCAAATAGCAATCATGAAGAAGACAGTTACCTAATTATTGGAGTGGGTGAACCGTCAAACCCCAGCGAGGATACAAAAATTCAATTATCAACAGAAGATCGTAGAAGATTGAATACGGATGCGAATTATCTCTATTTACCTGGAACTTGGGATGTTAATGGATTAAGTGCCAATGATATAGAAACTATGAAACAGTTCAGCGCAAAATTAACTCAAACACTGGCTTGTTCTATGTTGATCAGTCAGCCCAAGTGTGAATTTTATCCAATCAGTATTCGAAAGAATCTATGGTTGTACGTAATTATAATCAAGCATGTGCCAGGAGTATTTATTAGTAAGAAAGATATTCCCAAGGAACGAAACAATGAGCGAATTGCCGTGAAGCAAGGAGTTCTCTACATTCGGATAGCAGACACAACTTCGATTGGAACAGAGACTCAGGTTGCCTCAGCCACAGAACATATACGTGTATGGAAGAAATATCTTGATTGGTTGAATCGTGATGGGACTTTAGGGGAAAGGATATACTAGATGAAAAGACTCGAGAAATTAATTAAGGAATTTTGCCCACATGGAGTACCCTTCGATAAGCTTGGTAGAATCTGTACTCGTCAAAAGGGGATTCCAATAACAGCGGGTGAGATGAAACGGATGGACAAGCCAAACGGTAAGATCCGGATTTTTGCCGCAGGAAATACTATTGCGAATGTGGATAATGAAGATATTCCTGACAAAGCCATTATCACTAAACCAAGTATAATTGTAAAATCTAGAGGTAATATTGGTTTTGAATACTTTACAGAGCCTTTTAGCCATAAGAACGAGATGTGGTCATATTCTACTTCAAGGAAGGATGTTGATATAAAGTTTTTATTCTACTACTTATCAAATCACACAAGAGAGTTTCAATTAAAGACAAAAACAGGAAAGCTTCCACAGATTTCTACTCCTGACACAGATAATTTTCTTGTCCCCATCCCCCCTTTACCAGTTCAACAAGAAATCGTCCGGATATTGGACAATTTCACGGAGCTTACGGCGGAGCTTACGGCGGAGCTTACGGCGAGAAAGAAGCAATATGAGTATTATCGTGATGACCTTTTAACGTTTGGAAATGAAGTTGGTTGGATTTATCTAGAGGAAATTGCTGAGTTTAAATATGGGTTTACAGCAAAAGCAAAAGCTGAAGGGAATACAAGATTTGTTAGAATAACAGATATAAAAGACAATGGTAAATTAGATTATGATAGTCCTATGTATGTAGATCTGAATTCTAGTAACGGAGAATATTTACTCGAATATGGGGATTTATTAATGGCAAGAACTGGAGCATCTTACGGAAAGACGATGATTTTTCAAGAGAAGTCAAAAGCTATTTTTGCTTCATTTTTAATTAGAATACGATTTCCAAAAGATGTAGTTAACCCCATATTCTATTGGCATTTTTCGCAATCCAATCTATTTTGGGATCAAGCGAATAAATTAGTAAGTAAAGCTGGGCAGCCTCAGTTTAATGCCAATGCTCTAAAACGTGTTAAGATGCCCATCCCACCTCTCTCCGAACAGAATAGCATAGTTATAACCCTCGATAAATTTGATGCTTTAGCTAACGATATTAGTATTGGTCTACCAGCAGAAATAGAAGCAAGACGAAAACAATATGAGTATTACCGCGATAAGTTGTTGACCTTCAAGGAGGCGAAGTAATGAGCCTTTACAACATGGTGGCATCAACCAATGAGAATACGGTTGTCGCTGAGTACATACCAGAATATTCGCCCTCGGGTTCATATCAAAGTGAATTCCAATTGGAACAGGAGTTCATCAGGCTTCTTCAAACCCAAGGCTATGAATATTTGAAGATCCACGATGAGGCTTCTTTGCTAGCCAACCTGAGAAAGCAGCTTGAAGTGCTTAACAACTATTCCTTCTCTGATACTGAGTGGAACTGGTTCTTCCAGAAATGTGTATCCGGAGCGAATGATGGCATCATCGAGAAAACTCGACGGATTCAGACCGATCATGTGCAAGTACTGAAAAAGGACGACGGTAGCACTAAGAACATCTATCTTATTGATAAAAAGAATATCCATAACAATCGCCTGCAGGTCATCAACCAATATGAAGAATCAGCAGGTGCTCATGAAACTAGGTATGATGTAACGATCCTTGTGAATGGTCTACCTTTGGTCCATGCAGAATTGAAGCGTCGTGGTGTCGCGATCCGGGAAGCGTTCAACCAGATCAATCGGTATCAACGGGATAGCTTCTGGGCTGCCACCGGACTGTATGAATATGTGCAGATTTTCATCATTTCCAATGGGACCCATACCAAGTACTATTCCAACACCACCCGTGTCAGCCATATCAAGGAAACAGGAGAAGGGGAGCGAAGGAAAAGCAAGAAAACCAGCAACAGTTTTGAATTCTCCTCCTATTGGGCAGATGGAAAGAATCAGGTCATACCCGATCTAGTTGACTTTACAAAGACATTCTTGGCCAAGCACACGCTCTTGAATGTGCTCACCAAGTACTGTGTGTTCACCTCAGAGTATTCACTCTTGGTCATGCGGCCTTATCAGATTGCTGCGACTGAACGAATCCTCTCTCGGATCGAGATTTCGCACAATTACAAGAAAACCGGCACCCTCGAAGCCGGCGGTTATATTTGGCATACCACTGGCAGCGGTAAAACGCTGACCTCCTTCAAGGCAGCCCAAATCGCATCAACACTGCCTTACATTGATAAGGTCTTGTTCGTGGTAGACCGCAAGGACCTCGACTACCAGACCATGCGGGAGTACGATCGATTCCAAAAAGGAGCTGCAAACAGCAACGCCTCAACTCGGATACTGCAGAAACAACTCGAGGATACGACTTCTCGCATCATCATCACCACTATCCAGAAACTGGATGTGTTTGTATCCAAGAATAAGGGACATGAGGTTTATAAAAAACACGTCGTCATCATATTCGACGAATGCCATCGATCCCAATTTGGCGACATGCACCGCAAAATTGTGAAATCCTTCAAGAAATACCACCTGTTCGGATTTACCGGTACTCCAATATTCGCGGCGAACGCTGGAAATGGCGGCAATCCGCTTATGAGGACCACCCCTCAGGCTTTCGGTGAGAAGCTGCACACCTATACCATCGTGGACGCGATCAACGACCAGAACGTTCTGCCATTCCGCATCGACTACATCAACACGGTGAAGATGAAGGATGAAGTGAGGGATAAGGATGTATCGGCGATCGATACGGAAGCGGCCATGATGGACCCAGTGCGTATCCGCGGGATTGTCGGCTATATCCTAGATCATTTTGATCAGAAGACAAAACGCAACAGTTTCTACTCTCTGGAAGGACAACGTGTCTCGGGGTTCAATTCAATCTTGGCTGTCGGCTCGATCCCAATGGCAAAGAAATATTACACGGAACTGAAGAGACAGTTGGCTGAGCGGGGGCGCAAACTCAACATAGCGACTATCTTCAGCTATAGCGCCAATGAAGCAGAACAAGAGGATGTATTCCCTGACGAGGATTTTGATACCAGTGGTTTGGATAAAAACTCTCGAGATTTTCTGGAATCAGCGATTGCAGATTATAATGCTGATTTCAATGTGAATTATGACACCTCTTCTGAAAAGTTCCAGAATTATTACAAAGACCTATCCCTGCGGATGAAGAAGCGTGAGGTGGACCTTCTTGTAGTCGTGAATATGTTCCTCACTGGATTCGATGCCACCACACTCAACACGTTGTGGGTGGACAAGAACCTCAGGCAGCATGGTTTGATCCAAGCGTTCTCCCGTACCAACCGAATCTTGAATTCTGTCAAAACGTTCGGTAATATCGTTTGCTTCCGGAATCTGCAGAAAGAGACAGATGAGGCTATCGCACTTTTCGGAGATAAGGATGCCGGTAGCATCGTCCTGTTGAAGAACTACGAGGCCTACTACAATGGCTATGACGAAAATGGAAAACATCAGCCTGGATACACAGAACTCATACAAGAACTTGGACAGCAATTCCCTCTTGGGCAATCAATCATCGGAGAACAGAACCAGAAGGACTTCATCAGGTTGTTCGGAGCCATCCTTCGGCTCAAGAACATCCTGACGGCATTCGACAACTTCACAGGAAACGAGATCCTGACGAGTCGGGAATTCCAGGATTACCAAGGTGTGTACATCGACCTGTATCAGGAATTGACGAAGGACAGGAAGGCCGACAAGGAAAAGATCAACGAGGATATTGTCTTTGAGATTGAGCTGATCAGACAAGTTGAAATCAACATCGACTACATCCTGATGCTTGTGGCTAAGTTCCATGAATCGAACTGTGAGGATAAGAGTATCTTGGTTTCAATTGACAAGGCAATCAACTCCAGCATCCAATTGCGAAGCAAGAAGGAATTGATTGAGAACTTCATCCACACAATAAATGCATCGACAGTGGTGGATGAGGATTGGCGTAAGTTTGTCGTCGAGCAGAAGGAAACCGATCTAGCAACGCTTATCGAAGAGGAAAAACTCAAGCAGGAAGAGACACGGAAATTCATCAACAACTCATTCCGAGATGGTTCTCTGAAAACCACTGGTACGGACATCGACAGGATCATGCCTCCGGTATCAAGATTTGGTGGAGGCAATAGAGCTGTGAAGAAGCAAGGAGTCATCGAAAAGTTGATGCAGTTCTTTGAGAAGTATTTCGGGCTTGTGTAAGGAGGTTTCTTATGTATCAGTCGCTCTCAATTCGAGTTCCCTGGCACGACAACGGCTGGTCGGGAAAAGTATGTGAAAACCCGCATCAAAATCAGGCTTGCCGTGTTCTGAAAAATATCGCGGTTGCACGTGCAGATCTTGAATCTCCACAATGCGAAAGTTGTAGTGGCGAAACTATATTATCGAACAATACATTTATTCCACCATGTCTGACTGAGTCAGGGCAATTCATGTCTGACCATGAGATGTCAACTCAGCGGCAGCATCCTTATACCTATGATCCACGTTTTTCACATATTAGAGAAACCGCATTGCCCGTATCGTCGTATTCTTTTACAGTTATTCCCTATAAATGGACGCTGAAAGATAAGAACGAACAAGGTGATTCTCCAAACAGTCGCAATCATACGGGATACGACCCTGAGATTGAATTTGCTGTTACCAAGGATGACTCGTGGATCACAAATGGGGAGAACCAACGCCGAATTTTCGAGTATTTTTATCGTGATGTCACACCAAAGAAGTCATTGATAGTTGCTTATGCAAAAGCCGTACCGTTTATAGAAACCTCAGGGCGAATAGTAATAGGTATAGGCCTGGTGGAATCCGTCGGTGACTTAAGAGAATACGATTACGTTAAACCGCCGAAGGGTAAACAGGTGACAGCCTGCCTTTGGGAACGTAATATTGGGCATTCCATTCGTAGTGATAGAGAGAATGGTTTTCTTTTCCCATTTGCTGAGATACAAAACTATTTGAAGGAAAATCCTGAACAGAATCCAGAAGAATTGATAGTGATAGCCCCAGAGGAATATCGAGAGGAGTTTTCCTACGCAGCCGAACATTTGTCCCACGATGCGCTCATTCAAACCCTTAGCAAGGCTATAGTGGTTTTGAAAAGATATAAAGAGATAGGGTTGTCTTATGGCAACGGAGCGGATTGGGATCATTGTATTCACTGGTGCAAGACTCAGCTTGAAAAAGTTTGGGAAGACCGTGGAATGTATCCTGGTTTGGGAGCGGTCTTATCAGCGCTAGGTGTTCCCTTTGGGTTTGACGTCGCATTGACCTTGAAAAACACATATTGCGATGACGTATTATGGGATAACCTAGTGGAAGGGATGGAAGATTTAAGTTTCTTACTGCCGATCAATCAACAGGCTATTCTACAGGGATTCACACGGTCAAAACGAGAGGATATTCTCGATGAGATCGAGGACAAGAGCGATTACCTTGAATTGCTCTCCCGCATCACTCTTTCTTTGCCGCAGGTACAGCTTCTCTTGGACGATAAAGTACGTTCCGATTATTGGTTTAAGAAATATGCTGACATAGTGACTGATATCCATACGAAAGAGTTGTCAGCGAGTATTGTTGAAAACCCTTACTTGCTTTACGAGAAAACGTATCGTCTAGAGGCGAAATACCAAATAGGTATCGGAAGAATAGACCTTGCGATGTTTCCTCCCCAATTTATAGTTGAAAAATATTGGACCAACAGAAATATAAGTAGCATTCAAGACGTAGATGACCTGCGTCGTCTACGAGCGATCATCACATCCATTCTTGAATCCGAATCTGCAAAGGGAAACAGCTTGATGATTGCAGGGGATGTTGTTGGAGCAGTTACGAAATTTCGTTCTGATGTACCAAATATTGAGCCGGATATAGGGTTGCGCACAATTCAAAGCAATCGACGAAAGAGCTTTTTCAATGAAATGTTCATCCAATTCCCCATTAGGGTGATTTTTGAAAACGGGGAGGAGCGAGATGATACGGCATTACAATTAGTGCGCGTGCGAGATATAAATAATATAATTAGAACTTTTGTAGATAATCGTTTGGATGAGGTTATCCCAATCAGGGAAGATTGGTCAAAACTGTTGGATACCGCTCTTAAAAAGGAACAGAGATCAGCAGATGATCAGGAAAAAATGTCTCGCAATGAGAAGATCGAAGCCATAGCAAAGATGGCACAATCTCGAATTTCAGTTCTTACTGGTGGTGCCGGAACTGGAAAGACTACTACTCTTGTAGCTCTTTGTCTTTCCCAATCGATACAAGCCGGGCGTATTCTAGTACTTGCTCCTACAGGAAAAGCCCGTGTGGTTCTGAGCAGTAAATTAAGGGCGCAAGAAATAGAACACGAAGCCAAGACAGTATTTCAGTTCCTGATGAAAACTAGTCATTGCAATACAACCACATACACATACCATCTTTCTGGGAAACACAATAGTGAAACACCAGATACTGTCATTATTGATGAGTGTTCTATGTTAACCGAGGATATGTTTGGTGCGTTGTCAGAAGCGGTGCAAGGAGCAAAACGGGTTATTTTTGTCGGGGATCCTAGCCAACTGCCTCCTATAGGCACAGGAAAACCGTTTTGTGAGCTGGTTCAAAGGTTGAAATCACAAGAAGCTCAACCACATTACGCAAATCTTCTAGTTTCAAATAGACAAAAGAAGCGTGGTGACAATGCTCCCAGACTTGATGTTGAACTCTCAAAACTTTTTACTGAAGATTCGCTAGGTGATATAGGAGAAGACCTATTCTCCCGTATTTCAAAGGATGATGAGAACATTGAGTTTGTTTGTTGTAAGGAAGCAGATTCGCTGCCCAAGGTAATCGATGAAACGCTTGCAAAAATTAACATCACTGATGTAGATAGTTTTGATTCAATGTTTGGGGGAGTAAAAAACGGGAAATGGATGAATTTTTCAGATGCGCAAGCTGTCGATAATTGGCAGATTCTCACGCCCTTTCACAACAAGGAGATTATTGGCACCAGTGCAATCAACGCCTTTATCCAATCCGAATTTCGCTTGCCAAAGCCTGACGCGCACAGGATAACTCCAAACCTTTTGGGTAGGGAGGGTATTCGTTATGGAGAAAAAGTAATCAACCTTCAAAATCAAGACAGAAATAGCAAGGCATGGCAATGGAGTTTTTGGTCACCTGAAGGGTTACCAAAGGAGGACTGCGAGAAATACATCGCTAATGGTGAGATTGGAATTGTTTGCGGATTTTCAAAATATGGAAAGTCTCACGTTGTTCAATTTTCCTCCCAGAAGGGATATAATTATAATTTTTATAGTGGAGTTTCTGAAGAGGATTCATCGCTTGAACTTGCGTATGCTCTTACTGTACATAAGTCACAAGGTTCAGGATTCAAAACGAGCATCCTCATACTGATTGAGCCTGAACGGGGTAGATGTCCTTTGGTAACACGAGAAATGCTATACACTGCATTAACGCGTCAGACAGACAAGGTGTTCATTATCTATAATAAACATCCATCAGAACTCCGAAAATATATGTCTGCCGAGTACTCTGATTTAGCCACCAGAAAAACAAATCTATTTGAGCCTTTAGTTTTGAGACAACACAGAAATAGGTGGTTTGATCGTAATCTTATCCATGTAACAGTTGATGGAATTCAAGTACGATCAAAATCTGAGGTGATTGTTTATAATCTGCTTCTGAATTCAGGTATGCAACCTCTTTATGAGAGGGAATTACAACTAGGGGAGATAATAGTCCACCCCGATTTCACATTGGAGACCAAACACGGAACTGTCTACTGGGAGCATTTAGGCATGCTTGGGAATTATGGGTATAGCAAAGATTGGGAGCGCAAAAAAAGGTTGTATGCTGAACACGGAATTTCTGAAGAGACCGGAAAGCTTGTCATATCACAAGATGACCCAAACGGAAGTATAGATTCTAGGGCTATAAAAAGAATTATCGATCAATACCTCGGATAACAAACAGACAGAATGTTGATTCAGATCAGAAAGTGATTATGTTGAATATAAAATATATACTCACTTATAATTAAGAATATAAAAAATTCCATTCTCATGCTATTCTCAAAGGATGAGGGGGCCAAAAGAGTGGCCAGAGGAAAGAACATAAACCTATATATTAAGGATGGAATCTCCAAATGTACCATCAAGAACTGGATTGGTGTGGTTTACATAGTTCCTCGTACGCTCATTGATGTCGGTAAACAGATTGATAATCTAAACAGGAGTGGGGTCTATCTACTTCTTGGTACTACTGAAAAAGATGAAGAAGCTGTTTACATCGGTCAAGCCGATATCCGAAAAAATGAAAGAGGTGTGTTGCATCGGATACTTGAACCCCATAAAAGTATAGATTATTGGACTGAGAGCATCATCTTCACTACCGTAGATAATTCACTTGGGGCCACAGAGCTCAACTACCTGGAATACCGTCTTCATGAAATTGCCTTGGACGCTGATCGATGTAAGGTCACAAATGGTGGGTCGCCACATAAAGGAAGCCTTCCGGAAGAGAAAGAAGATGAAATGGAAGATTTCATCGATTTCATCCGTCTGGTTGTGCGGGCGCTTGGACGTAAGGTTTTTGAACCAATGGTCACTAGGGTATCCGAAAGTACTATCGAAGATCAAATTTTTCATTCCAAGGGGAAGAAAGCATCAGCATTAGCAAAACTCACGAATGATGGGATTGTAGTATTGAAAGGGAGTCGACTTTCAGAGGGGTTGACTCGAAGTGCCCCAAATCAAGTGAGTAAATTACGAGCAAGGTATTCTGATTCTATCGATCGATCGTTTGTTCTGACGAAGGATATTAGATTCACCAGTCCTTCTGCAGCTGCAGGTTTTGTTGGAGGGGCTAGCCTAAACGGTAACGAATATTGGGTTACGGACGATGGGGTTACCCTTGGTGAGTACTTAGGGAATATCCCCTTAAAAAGTTCGGAATGTTAGAAATATAAGAAACATCTTTAACCTGTAATACCTATTTAGGGAGGAGCTTATTTTGGAAGTGTCAAGACGATTGGAACTATCCAGGCAAAATGGGAGAAGTCCTGTTGTGGGAATTTTCTGCTGGCTGATATCTTACAAGGGTGGGTTTTAATTGGTACTGATTTGAAAATAGGTTAGGGGAAGACTAAAGTATTATACCGTGAGGTACGAGATGCTATTTACAGTTGAGTGGATGAATACAAATGAAGGATTCCTTTCTTTTATTCTGTCGAGTATTACGATCATAGTAGCTTTATTAGCACTTTGGGCGCCGAATAAAAAGAGGTTACGGATTCGAGGATATGTTACCCTAAACCATACCCTCTTTTCTAAACATTACCTTCCTGTTGATGGAAAGAACAGAAGAGAGGTAGAAGTAATATGCAATTTGACAGTGACGAATACGGGCAATCGACCGGTTATTCTTACCATAGTAACCTTGATAGTATTTATGAAAAGAAAGGAAATTCGGGATTCTGAAGAACCGTTTAGGATAATAGGGTATGGGTCTTCACCTGATATCGAATTTGAAAAATTTGAGGTCAAACCTGCAGAGATGTATGAAATGACCTTTAGCACTAGCAATATGAATGTTGCTGACACGCTTAGTCGTGATGATCTTGAGGCAATTAGTAAAGGCAAGTGTTTCATCCATGTAAATGATACGGAAGGTAAAAAGTATAGAATAAGGCTTAGAGATTTTGAAAATAAGGTGAAAGAAGTATTACAAATTGAGAATGTTCAATTTAGGACCAAACTTCCAGTTCGTTCCATATAGTTCCTTTTTGCTATTAACATTATTTGATCTATTATTTACTGCTACTGGGCTGAAAGAAATTGAGGTTAAGATTGCAAACGGCTTCCATTCAATCTTAATTCTATTTCAGAATAGAATCTTCCGGATTTTAGATTATCAATGGGGATGTTCGTGGAAACACGAACAATTTATTAGTTTTATGAAAATTAGTTTGATATAATCATAAATGATTCAAATGTAAGATGACACAATAAAAAACAAGGATTGTTTGAGGCGAGTGGTAAGCTGAGCTCTACACGGTAACTTCACTACTGTTTCACACCTAAGTACACTCAACTTCATATCCTAGGTACATTCTGTACGTAGAAACTAGTAAACTGCGAAGAAAAAAATGGTGCAAAAGGAGTCAGAATGTACCTAAAAACAATAAAAGAACTAATTGATCCAAATAATACAGAATATACTAATTCGTTTTTTAAGGATTGTCATATTGCTTGTGAATCTTACTTCACAAGATTGATGCTTATTGGTTTACGAATGAATGGAATTAGCTATCGGCAAACTTCAGAGGTTACTAAAGATAGTTTTTTATCTATTCGTGACACTCTTGAAAAAGCTTTAATACTTATCGATAAGGAAAAGGGACCCCTGGTTGTTAAAGAAGTTAACTTGAAAAACGGTTTAGAACTTTTTATAAAGTATTCTGCAGGCTATCGTAATAAACTTCAGCATGGAGCAATTGAAGAAATTAACGATCCCATTGTATTAAAACTAGTAATTGACATTAACCTATCATTAATTCGAGAAATAGAATTTTATTTAAATAAATATTTCAATCTATCGGCTTTTAATACACCTGGGGAATGGGGAGCTAAACGAATAACAACAATTCTAGAAATAGATGAAATTAGAAAGAAGTTTAAATTAAGACCGGGATCGGAAATTATGTCATTTGAAAAATCTAATAAGATGTTCTCTAATATCGATTGGAGCCATAAAAAATGATGCCGAAGGTAGAATACAATAGGCAAATATTCGATACACAATAAGTATTTCCCCATGTGTGCGTTTCCGATGGTTTCAATATACACGATCTCTTGATTCGACGAGTCCTACTTCGCTGAAAAGCTCTCTCCAATTAAAGCCGTGATGGTATGAAAACCTCAAAATAACGCATCCAGAGGGGTTTTTGGCCTATCGTACTCTCAAATCATTGTATCAAAACCTACGCAAAGACCTCACGCGGATGG
>Ga0334895_1002189_pt1 | contig 17326 bp, 11 predicted proteins | sample GraSluR3_MG_7_FD_207229 | JGI IMG/M metagenome (GOLD analysis project Ga0334895, IMG submission 207229) | Sludge microbial communities from methane-producing bioreactor in Wageningen University, Netherlands - Granular Sludge_31_05-R3 | ecosystem: Engineered > Bioreactor > Anaerobic >... | reverse complement strand
ATTTAATTTTAATTTCGTTTGATTGGCTAAACCCGAAATTTGAGATACCAATTAATGTGATAATAAATACTAGTTTTCTGTAAAAGTTCGTCATATATGTTTCGTTTTTAAAATATTGCTGCTAACGCCCACATGTATGAAATTGTTGGGGGCTTGCGGGCGTCGTTATTGTCTGCCGTTAAGATATTTGCTACGGGGAATGGATATACATTGAACACATAAACCCCCAATATTTTATACATGATGTTATGCAGTCGGCTTTTTTATATTTTACTTGTTAATTTCAATGTTTTCAAGTCGTAAATATGAATTTCGTTTATATCGGTTTTGTCATATTTGTCATTGTTATTAGAGTCATAGTGTCCAGTTATGACAATGGTACCAGCCAGCTTATTAACAACCCATGTTCGCACAAAAAACTTATTTTCTGTTAGTTGAAATTTTTCATTTCCGTCGGGCGATATAATTATGATTTGAGTCGGGTCATTCCAATCGACTCCACTCTTCCCATCCAAGTCAACAGTTTTTCCAGCAACAACGATTAAATTAATTCCTAAACTATCAATTTGGACTTGTTCGAGCTTATCAATTCGAGCGTCATTAGGAAAGTCAACCTGGTTTGTCTCACCAGTTTTTGTGTTTATAAATAAAAGGTATCTGTTTTTTGTGTCAAGCATTTTACCCCAGTTCTCAATTGAGGCGATTACATATTCTGTCCCGATTACTTCAGTCAGTTTGTTGAAGTGGACGTAATTGTACTTATTCTGTCCGTAAGATGTTAAGGTCAAAATAGTCAAAGCAATAGTTAAGAACTTTCTCATATTTCCTCAATGTATGTCGTTTATTGTCTGTAGGAGTTTTCCATTAAGCTGCTGCATAACGGTTTGCGGCTTTGCGTAGTGGCGGATTTTTAGCACAAAGGTTCAATCGAAGAACTGCACTTGAACCTACCACAAAACTGTCATACGAAGCACTGCACCCGCCATTACGCAAAACCGCTGTTGGCAGCTGGCGTTCTGTCGTCCGTGTTTGTAAATCATTGTCAACGCTACGTTCTACTGTCTTTGTTGGGTTGGTTTGCGTGTCGGGTGTTTTAATTTTTTTTGAAGGGCAGGAAAAAATATTTTGAATTTTGTTTTGCGTGGAAGCAGACACACTCTTTTGCAAGCTTTGGCTTGAGCGTTGGTTTGTGGGGCTTGCAAATGTGTGTGACTGCATTGCGAGGGTTATTTTAGGATTAATTCCCTTATCTCTTTTAACAAGCTTGAATGCTTTCTTAGATTTTGTCTAATCTGAATACATTTTTCCTGATTAAACTTTACAGGTTCTTCTTCTCCTTTACGAGTAATGATTAAGTAGTCAATGCCGTCTATCGTGTCGCTTTTTGCATGTGCTAAGTCATTACGTGTATCCAGAACATCAACCTTGTATCTCTCATAGAACTTTTGAAACTGCTCTTCCTTTGTTCCAATAATTTCTATCAATTTGTTGATTGCTCTGGACTTCTTATCAGCATCAAACAGTCTGCTTTTGACTATGTCAAAAATATCTTGTTCGCAAAATTTATCAGCTTTTTTCAAATTTCCTTTAGCTGATTCTAATACGGATTCACAAATGTATGCTTTCAACTTTTCAGAACCTTCACTACCTTTTGAAAGGAAACTAAACAAGATTTCTTCAACCGTGTTATCAAGTTCGCTTGTTTCTGACATTACTAATCCCCGAATACTATTTAGTTCTTGTAATTTAGAAACGGTATGGTCAACTAGCTTAAATACTTTTTCTTTAAATCCTTTGAAACTTTCATCTCCAATTAAACTGAAAAATGAAACACGGTCTCTATAAAGATTTTTTGCGATTGTATCAAAATCAGGTTGGGCTGAATAAAACAACACTTCTGTAAATACTCCACCATCTCTTATTTTTTGAATTAGAACGTCTCCTTGCTCATTTGCACCTTCAATATTGTAATCAGAGAGTATTAAGTCATATTTCTTAGTGTTGATTGATTGTTCTGCAACGGTTCCGTTTTCAAAACATTCAACCGTAGGGATAAATCCTAACATCTCAATATAGGATTCAAATTCATCTTTGATTCCCATATCAATGTAGTCTTCTATTTGGTCGTCAATCCAAAGTATTTTATAGTGTAACTTCATTTCTTAAATTTTATAATGAACTCAACACCTTGTTTGAGTTTGTTGTTAATATTGATTTTACCACCTAGTTTTTCTATGACTTCTTTAGTGTGGTAAAGTCCAAGACCTGAGCCGTTAGTTGTCGTAAACCTAGCATCAAAAACTTTATCTAAATTCTTATCAGGGATTCCAATACCATCGTCTTTTATGTGTAATTCAATTTCACTGGAATTGATGCTCTTCCAATTTACAGAAACATTTTTTGCTTTTGCTTTTAAAGAGTTATTGAGCAAATTATCTAAAATGATAATCATTTCGATTGGTCTGAAAGAGGTATTAAAAGTAATACCAGTTGGTTTCTCTGCCTTAATAGTCATTGTTTGATTGTTCATCATCAAGTGTCTATACTCTTGATAAACATTTACCACATATTCATTTACGAAACTAATTAGGTCGGCATTGATTTTTGTTACGGTTGTGTCAAACTGTGCCTTTGTTACGAAACGTGAAAGGGTAATTACCTTTTTATTTTCAAACGATATTTTGCTTACCAGTTTTAGTAAATCATCTTTCGATTTGTCCTTGTTAATAGCATCAACCAAGTCGTCAATGTATTTTGTTATATGCTGAGCAGAGTGCCTGTAAATATGGTGTTGAATACTTAATAAATCGTCTTTTTCTGTTGCTCTGTCAGCTTTTGCAAAAAGTGTTTCAGAAATTTGTTGTTCTAATTCTGCTTCAACTACCTTCTTTTGTTTGGCGGTTGTTTCAAGTTCTTTTTCTGCTGATTTTTTGGCTTCTAAAGCAGATGTTAAAGTTTTCTCAAGTCTTTTAGCATCCTTTAAAAGTGTAGGGTTGTTTGATTCTGCTGCTAATCGTTTGAAATTCTTGATTAGCTTCTTGGCACTGTTTTCTTCTTGATTTCTAAGAAGATTGATTATGTCAGAATTGTAATTAAGTTCCAACAATTCTTTATCGTCAGCAATATTTGATATTAGCTTGACAAGCTTTTCTTTGATTTCATTAGAGTTAAGATTGTCAATATTGTCATAATCAACTCCCCAATCTGTAACTTCAACAACATACTTTTCTAATCTTCTAAGGGATTCAAAAAAGTAGTCAACAAGCTCACTATAAGTTTTCGTTTTAACTAATCCACCATCTCTACTTGTTGTTTCTCTTAATTCATTATTGTCACCAAAAATTTCGATTTGACCTATTAGATTTCTTGTTCCTATGTATCGGCTAAAACCTTGTAATGCTCTTGCATCAATGCCTAAAATGTCAACTCTAGGCTCACCAAAAGGTAAAATTCTGAAACCGTTTTTGTAAACAAATACGTTTCCATAATTCACAGCTTCAATGCCCATTTTACGAGTAAATATATTTTTGGCTGCCCGATTTAAAAAATAGAGTTGTATTGATACGTCTTCAAGTAATCCATATTTGTTTCTCTCCTTGATTTCATAAATATAGTTATCTCTGTCAATAAGTTTTGTTGAAATATACTTCCCATCAGAACTTACTTCTGAGATTATCTTTGTCGTTCTAATATCTAATTCGTCAAAGATGAAGTTCTCTATTTCACCATTAACTGTATTGCGGTAAACAAAGCCTTCTCCTTTTTCTCGATTGGCTTCAATTTCCTTTAAGTCGTTTTGTTTTTCAGCTTCAACTTCAAGAAGTATCTTAAACGGTTTTTGCTTTTTACTTTTATTGAGGTCTGGTCTTACAAGTTTTGATAGTTTATCTTTTAGCCTTATGAAGTTATCTCTGTTCCATTCTTCAGGATTAATGCCTGAAATTTCGAGAATTGTTCCTTTTTTTAGATTGTAGGGTGCTTTGCTTAAAACGTTGTGTTCAACTGGAATTTTAATGAATTCCTTTTTTTGGTCTTCTTCAAACTTTTTCCAGTCAACATATAAATTCTCTATTTGTGCGTTCGGCTTATCTTTAATTGTTACAAGATTTAGGTATCTCCCCAATCGGTCACAAGAAAAGCGGCCAACGCCTTTAGCACCTGCGTAATAATTTATTTGTTTATTGCTGTCTTCTGTTCCGTCTCTTTTGGCAGAATACGCAACGAAAAGCCATTTATTGATTAAGTCATTATAATCCATTCCTTTTCCATTGTCCTGAATTATGATTTTAGCATTTTCGGAATAGATGTTTTCAAAAATGATTTTCACTTCTGATGCTTTAGCATCAAATGAATTTTTGACTAATTCAAATACAGCAACAAAATTGTCAGTGATTAACTCACTGCCAATTAGGTTTTTTAAACCTGAACTTATTTTGAAATACTCCTTACTCATTTGCCGATAAGTGATTTTAGGATTAATCCGCTTTGCTCGCCAAACAATGGTGGAATTGCATTGCCAATCTGAGAGTATCTTGGAACTTCTTGTATTCTTCTTTTACCACCAGTCGTGTATTTTCCTTTGAATTCATACCAATCAGGGAAACTTTGAATTCTTGCATATTCACGAACGGTTAAAATGCGTGGTTCGCAATAATGAATATAGTCGTCAGGTAATGTTGTAATTGTTGGACTTTTGTCGTTTGCGTCTAATGGAATAACAGTATGTTTTTTGATATTGAATTTCTTTCTTGTTTCAATGTCAATGTCTTTGTTTCTTCTGCAATTTTCCAGAATTATCTTAAATTTTGATGTTATCTCAGGTCTGTGATTTGGGAATCTATGACTATCAGCAACTTTCTCGTTGCTACCTAATCTCATAAGTCTTTGATATTTACTTTTTGCTTTAGAATAGATTCCTGCTTGAAAACCGTTGGTTTCTGAATCGGTGGTTCCATTAGATTTCAACAAGTCGGAAATTGCATCTTGAATTGTTGTTCCAACGCTAATCCCCTTACTATTCAGAAATGAGAGCTTGTTTTTTTCAATAACATTGAAAAACTCTGTTGCTGTTACCTTGGATGCTCCCTTCAAATCTTTTTTTATGCCAACTAAAATAAATCTTGTTCTTTTTTGGGGAATTCCATAATCTGCAAAGTTTATCAATTGACCTTTTACATAATAGCCAGCTCTGTCTAATGCTCCTTCAACATAGTTAGAGTATTTCTTTCCTTTTTCACGATTCTTTTTAAATTCAAGAGTGAACCCTTTTACATTCTCGAAAAAAATAATTTTCGGTTGGATTAACTTAATGAATTTGATGTAGGATTTAATCAGGTTATTTCTGTCGTCAGCTTCATTTCTTCTACCTGCCATCGAAAATCCCTGACAAGGTGGCCCGCCTGCAACTAAGTCAATTTTACCTTGCAAAGAAATTAGCTTGTCTTTATAATTCTTGATTACAGAATCAATTTCTTGATTTTCTACAGGTAACCAATTAGGCCAATTAAAATGGCTAACTGTGTCAATCAGGTTGTGCTGTAAAGTCTTAAATGCGTCAGGGCTTTTTTCAATTGCAAAAACACCTTGCCAACCTGCATTGTGCAGTCCAAGTGATAGTCCGCCACAACCAGCAAACAAGTCGATGTATGTCGGTTTAGCGTTTTTCATTTTTTACTTTTTTCAATTTAAGATTGGCAAATACTTTTTCTAAAATCTCTCCAGGCTCAACATCAATTGCTAGTGCAATTAGGTATGCTTCTTCCGCCTTTAGTTTGGTTTTTTCGTTACGTGTCAACTCTGTCAAACGAGATGTGCTTATCCCGGTTTTGCGAGATACGTCAGCTTTTTTAACTGATTTTTGAATCAAATATTCTCCCAATGGTGTCACGTTGCAAAAGTTGTTTTGTTAGGCAAAGGTAAACATTTGTTTAGAATATCTAAATAAAAATTACGATAATCTAAAGCATTGGGAAAAACGGCTCTTTTGGTTTTGCGGAAGGGTTGGCTTTGGGTTGGGGCAAAACCAAATGTGCCGTTTGTGGGCTGGCAATTCAAAATATTTTGTGCGTTGGGAAAAAAATAAAACACAGAAGGGTAGGCAATTTGTGTCGGCTTACACCCTGTCCGTTTGCAATATGGTCTGTATGTTGCTCACCTTTAAAATTCGTTTCTCTTTTCTTGTTTGTCACGCTGTCAATGTCTGCTGTGTCGTTTAGTAATACGCTTGCTGCTAACGGTCTAGTATAAGCGTAGTGCGGGATTTCGGAGCGATTCACTGTCCGCCTACCGAAAATTTTTTAGGAGCATAAATGTTCAATTTTAGCGGTTCAGCCCGCATTACGCTTATACAATGTTGGGGCATCGTGCTTTTCATTCTTTTTGTTTTTCTGTCCACAGTGTCAACCGATTAAGAAGTCCATTCTTGTTCCTCTGTCATTGTCTTTGTCCTTCTTTTCAGTCGCGCGTGGGGCATTTTTGAAAATTTCTTTTTCAGGGCTGGGCAGGCACACTCTTTGGCTGGCTTTGGTCTGCGGGTGGCTATGAGCGGCCAGCCAATGTGTGTGACTGCTACGCTGGCTATCATTGTGCTGTTTTTTCTTCAGTCATTTCTTTGCCTTTTTCATCTTGTTTGACTCCTTTCTTGAAATATCCATAATCGGGATGAACTAATAGTTGTCTATCTAAAAACACATTGAATTGCTCACAAGATGTCTCGGGTAATAAGCAGCATGTGTGACATGCAGCCAAGTTGAGATTATTCACTCCCTGCCCCTCCGAATGATAACAGACCGGGTCGGAAGAACAATCCTCCGCCCTGTTCAAAGCACTACGGATTAGCGCAGTTAGATTATCCAGATCATTGCTTTGGCTGACTAATCCGCCCAAACTTCCTTCAGTGCCTTCAATTGCCATAATCATAAAACCGTTCATATTTTCACCAACGTACAACCTTTCACGAATTGACGCAGCCGGATAGCCACAGATATATTCCAACTCCTTAATCAAAATATGAGCGAGTGTGTGTATCAGGATAAATTGCGGAGATATTTCGTTTGATTTATTCCGCAGGTATTTCCGTTCGGAGTTGAGTGCGTTCTGTTTTATAGTTTCAATTCGTTGCCTAACAATATTTGTTTTAGCCCATTCCTTTATCTGCTTAGAATCAAGAATGAAAAATAACCCTTCACCGTAGGATTCTACACCGGGAAGTATTGTTGTATTAATGCTGTTAACGGAAGTCGACTGTCTCTTAACAGCATATTCGGTCGTTTCTTCATCTTTGATCAACACAGAATCAATATCAAGTGGCTCCTGTCTTGTGAATGAAACTTGCACTGTAGTTTGTTTTAATCGGTCAAGACGAATGAGGGCTTCAAATCCATCAATTTTCCCATGCAAGTTGATTCTGGAAAATTTCAAGTAAGGTATTTCAAAATAAGGTTCTTCCTGAGTTGTCATGAAATCATATTCTTCCTTACGAAACTCATTTTCTGTTACGTTTTTAGCATCACCTGTTTTAAGGAATGCAAGAGTGTCTTTTTTAGGAATATCATAGTCGAGTTCCAAATCTTTTGCAATCTCTTCTTTTGACTTGCCTCTATCTATCCAACGGTCAATCAACAACCTAATCCTATTATCCAATGAGCTCTGCTTAACAGGAATGTAGATACTGGAAACGGTGTTGGAATAATAAACACTGTTGCTAGATTTTATCACTACTTTCATTTCTGCATTTTTCAGCCTTGGGTCTACATCTCCTGCATGACAGTTTTCTTGATTATCACCAGGACCTAACCAATACCGCTTTCCAAAACACTTTTTCTTGAAATTGAAAATCCCCTTCAGACTACGCCCACTTTGGCCCTTAGTGCAATTAGGGTTTTTACATAGGATTCTAATCCCAGACAATTCTGAATTTTCCTTACTTATTCTATATCTGAGGTCAGGAGCATCACAACAACCGTTAGAATTCGAATAATCAAGACGAATACCTCCAGTTGAAGGAGAATCTTGTTCATTTGAATCAGTAGATGACATTTCGTTGGAAGTGTCTTCCTCTGCATAGGTTGGCCAATGTTCCCAAGGCAGGTCATCTAAATGACCGTCTGGACAAGTCATTACGAAACGAACCTGTTCTAAAATATTCTCCCTGCATCCATCATTTGAACATTTCGGTGGGTAAAACTTCTCAATGGGTTTACCTGAACTTGTCCACCGTGTTTTCCAGTTTAGGTATTTATCAAACTTCTCACATTTTGAACAATAAAACCATTTTGGGAAATAACTTGCGGTAGGATATAACTCGTAACTGTCTCTATCTTCCTGCCTAAATTCAGGAACTCTTACAATATGCCTTAATTGCTCAAATCGGGTTTGCAATCGCTTCCAAAGACGATCATCCTTGATAAGGTATTTTTCTAAGTCAACATTTCTGTATCCCCATTTATCGAATGTTTCGATAAGAACGGAGTTGTCAATCGTTTCTAGAATTGAGCCAACTCCTCCATAACTCGAAACCATTTTATTCTTGCCGTGGTCTACGTATTTTCCCATAGTTAGTATTGGTTTACTTGCACCCTACATGTTGGTTCGACATTCCGCATCGATTGCATAGCAACCAGATCATTTTCATTCCTTTTGTTTTGCGGTGTACGAAGAAGGGTTTTTTCAATATTGTTTGTTTTGAATTTGAGACCGGAAGTTTCCTCTTTTCTTTTATCCCATCGAGACAGAACATCATAAATTTTTGTTGTTAATACTTTCCTTTGCTCATTGGAAAGAAAAATGTGATTTTCAATTGAGGCAAGGAATTCGTTCTTCAACGTGTCAATGTCCATTTCAGCTGCTTTGTTATTTTGATATTGCCCCATCTTCTGGCGATAATATGCAACCAGCATAGTAAATAACAGCAAGTCGAATGTGTTGTCTGTAAAGGGAGTTAAGCTTAGCGGTTCAACATGCTTATAGTATGTCTGATGAAAGGGAATGAAGTGTTCAAAAACTGACAAATCGCGAGAACTGTCAGGGTTTAAAAGAGTAAAAACAACGCCCTCGTTTTTCCGTGCAACACGACTTGAGGACTGAATGTATTCTGCTATGTTTCTTGGCATTCCATTGATTACCATAAGGCCCAATCTACCTATATCCAGTCCCACTGAAATCATATTAGTTGCCAACGCAAGATCTAATGCTCTGTTCTTGTCATCAGTATTTTTTCCAATTCCATTTGCAAGGGCATCAAGGTTTTCTTTTACTCTACTGCTCTGAATACGGCTGGTTAATTCCCTATGCCAGATATACCGTGATCTGCCTTGGAGCATCCTCTGATAAAACTGCTCCAATTCCGGTCTGAGTTCCGAGTTGATCTTGTTTGACATCTTCCCAACATCTTTCAAACTATTATAATAGCTTAGTATCGTCCAAAAGTTATCTCGCTCTTCGATGTTGGAAATTTCAGTTCGTGCGAATAACAATGCTGCCAGTAACCTGAGTTGCGTCATGGTCGATGTTTTACCGGTAGGCATAATACCAACATATCTACGCTTAGAATCTTCGGCTGTTTTCGAAAAGAAAGAATCACTGCTGTCTATCCCATAGGGTGGAAATATTGAGACTTTCCGGCCATATAAGGCTTCAACCTGTTTGTCTACATTTTTGACGGTGGCAGTTGAGGTAATGATTTTTGGTGTTTGGTTTTCATCCTTACAAAGTTCAAGAACGACATTTTCAAATAAACCCGTTATACTGCCCAATGGCCCGCTTAACAAGTGTAGCTCGTCCTGAATAATCAATTCTGGCGGCCTGTTGGCGTTATGGCAATTGAACAACTTTCGAGCATTCTCATTCCAGGCTAATTGGGCAAACTTGTCAACTGTGCCGAATAAGATGGTAGGAGGATTGTTGTATATATCATCATCAACCAATGCTACCGACATTCCTCCTTTGCCTTCGTAAAAATCGCATTCTGGATTATTACATCCGGCAAGGATTGATTGCTGCCTATTACCTTCCCGGAAGCTAAATTTCCGTGTTCCGTCATTTTCATTGAGTTTGGTAATTGTCTTTGTGTTACACCACTGACAGGTGCTTACCTGAAATTTATTAACCGGATTTCTTCCTTGATTCAGTAGGTTCTTGATTTTGGTTAGTTCATCCCTTGCCTTATCCGAACGGTTTGGAATCATCTTATCTCCTACCCAAAAACCAATTGAAATGCGCTTGGTGCCCAATAGATCTTCATGGGCTTTTCTAATCTTTTCGCAAGCAAATACAAGTTTTGAAGCTCTCTCAAATTGCTGGGAGGTAAGCAATCGCAATGTGTAACGCATGATGATGTTTACCCCATCATAGTTTTCGGGGTATTTCAACCGTCTGTAGAAAATGAGAAAAGCAGAGACCGCAAGATATGCTTCTGTTTTACCACCGCCCGTAGGAAACCATATTAGATCAACTAATTCCCTGTCATTAGATTCCGGATTGGTGAATGATGATATACTCAGGAGAAAAAAAGCTAACTGGAATGGCCGCCACTTAGGAATATTATCGTTTGGATAGGGTAAGCTTTTGTAATCCTGATATTCTGGCATCTCACCAAAATTCCATTCATAACGCTCGTATCCTTTATTAATATCAAAGTATTTTGCCGTATGGAACATTTGCATGTAGATAGCGGCATTGGCATACTTGAATGCCTCAAATGCCAAATCGTCCTCTTTTAAGGATTCAATCCCAGACCGGATTCTTGATAGGACGTTACTGCATTTTTCCAGATTTTCCTTACCAATAGGATGACCAGCGTTTCCCTCTTTTTTTTGAGTTATCCAATCTTCATATTTATCGGCAAATGATAGCAGTTTATAACAGATGACTTCTCTTGAGATTTCAGACAATGAGGAAAGTTCCTTTATAGGTAACAAATCCTCCATCCCTTTAATGTCGGTTGTTTGATTTTTCAAATCGTACTGCGGGAAATAGGATGTCTTAACCCATTTGGGACGATCGGAAAGTTCCCATTCTGCCGCAACGCTATGACCAATAGCGTAACTTTTAATATTCCGATACAAAAAGTTGAGCATCTTTTCCTCATCCGGCAAATATGTAATGTCTTTGTCTGGTTGGTAAGGAAGTATCTCGTCAGCTTCTGCTTTCAACTCAAACTGAAATAAACAGCTTTTATTTAATGCTTCTTTGGAAAGCACAAGGGTCGTATCATCAAACCATCCACCGTTTTTTGTTGGTTTTTGGGACTTATTTTCAACTACAATCTTAAAGTACTTGAATTTTTCAAAGGGGAAAACTCTTGTATGGATGCGTATGCCTTCTTTAAGGTTATCAGGTAAAGTACATTCAACGAATTCTGATAATTTCCGGTCATTGATTTCCTGTACTTCAAAATTCTCAATAGTGTAATTGTGTGGTGTTCGCTGGTATTTAATTTTTCGGCTCAAAAGTTTTTCTAATTGCCGTGTTAGGATATGGTAACGATATTTGTAATCTTCTGCTGAACGCAACGCATATAGACGTTCTCTTATAGGTTCATTATCGCTTTCGGGGTCTTTTATCAACGATAATTCCTGTGTTTCTTCATTAAAACCTATCCACTCACTAAATCCAAATCTATCTATGAGGTCAATTTCATGCCCATCATATTTTAATCTCAAGTCCTCATAATTTGCTTTGTCGTAGGTTCCAAAACTGATAGTAAGCGTTATGTGATTTACATTGTTAGGCAAACAGAATGTTAGACCGGAAAGGGACGGAAAATATTGATTGGCTTTAACTTTTGTAGTGTCTTCTTCATCATCTGAATTGCCTGTAATGGTTTTATCATTGCCTTCTTCCTGTTCTCTGTCTTCGGTTGAAGTTTGTTCATCATTGTCAATGCTAAGGTCTTTATCTTCTTCGGTAAAGTCGTTTTCTCCATTTTCATCGAATAAAACCGATTTCTTTCGAGGGAAAAGGATTCCTGAAAAGTACCTTGTCAATGGTTTTCCTTCAATGATTTCCCTTTGCAGGTCATCGTAAGCGAGAAAAATGTCAGAACCGGGACCAATAAGTTCCTTTTTTACTCGCTGTATTACTATTTCTCTTGCGGTTGAAAAGCTCATACTTGTTCTTTTATTATTCGTGTTGTAATGTTTTTAACTGTCCTCAATGGCATGGATGTATCAATAAAATTATCCAACATTTCAGCTGTAAAAGTGCCTTGCAAAATATCACCAAGTTCCTTTGTCTGTAAATATCTGCTAATTTCCTCTTTCAGGTTTCTTCCAAGCGCAATCATCACTCCGTTATAAATCCTTTTGTATTTGAGTAGTTCCTCCGTGTTTTTTTCGAGTTCTTTATTTTTAGTCAACGTGGTAATAGCCTCCAAATCTGACTTTCTCATAGGGAATCGCACTTTCTTGTCGAGATAATTTTGAAGGGTTGTTTGCTGAACGGATAGGCCGTGCTTTTTCAATCGTGTATAAAGTTCCTCTATTGTAATGCCATTGGATTGATAATATTCTTGTAGGGCTTTATGCCATGAATCACTATAGTATTCAATAAGATTAAAGGTTTCTTCATCTTCTTCCGCAGCTATGTCGAAAAGATTAACATTCAGCCTTTCGTTATAAACTCGTATTCTGTCACCTGGATTTACACGATTAATTCTCACCAACCTATTGCGTTCATTGAAAACATAGTCACTGGAATCAAGCTCATCCCAATAAAACTCCATATCTTCATATTCAATAATATACAGCATGGCCTCAGGCGTTTCTAGTTCCGGATTTTCTTTGATGGCCTCAAAATCATCTTCTTCTCGATATTGTTGTGCACTTTCAATAATTCCCTGAATGGTTGTCGATAGCGTTTTATCGGTAATGGTGTTGTAAATGGCGTGATATTTCAAGCCGGTAAATTCTTCTCTGAATGTTGATGTTAACTCCGTCTCAAGTTCTTTTTGGTATTTCCTCTGGCAACTTTCATAAATATCATTCTCTTGCGGGTAGAGAAGTAGATTTATCGTGAAATCATAATTGTAATATTTCAAAAAGTCATTATACCCATCAAGTGCAGTATCAATTATAAATAATTTTTCCGGGTCATTGAGTTTTAAAAATTTGCCTATCTGAGAATACCGTACAGTTTGCAAGTAGTTTCTGTTATTTGATTCGGTATTTTCTTGTATAAACTCAATGTTATCGTTGTTAGCGATCAGTAATGTTCGTAGGCGTTGCTTGTTATTCTGAGCAATAATCTCAAATAATTTTTCAGCTTTTCGGTTTTCATGGATTAGCAAATCAGCAATTCTAAGCAATATCGATTTTGGATTATTGTCTCCCAAACTTTCTGCTTCATTTCCATGCTGTTGTAGATTTCTTTCCAGTTCATTATTAAATTCAATTCGTTCCTTTAACTCCCGAATTGAGGCCGGGTCAATTGACTTAAAAAGTCGGCTCAAATACTTGGAGTATGAGTGGAATGTTTCTATATAAAACGGATGCTCTTTTATGTACAAGAGAGCTTGCTCATATTCTTCGAGAAGAGCAGAAAAGTCATCATGTTCTATGATGTAAACGCTAATCATAGTGAGTTAATTAAATCAATTTCTTCTTTTAACCATTTCCAAGTACTAAACCCTTCCACCTCAAAATTTTGTGTTGTAATTGCACAAATTCCAAAATGATGCTCACTCTGGTCCATAATCATTGTTGGTAGTTGATTCGGTTTCGGATCCAGGAGCAAGATATTGTCAATTTTTTCCCCTTTGCAAAGTACGCACTGATATGCAGTACTATAGTCGGGTACAAAGTATAGTGCAGAATCAATATTGATTGTCGGCTGCTCCGTTCCTTTTTTAGTTATGTATGTACTGGGAATAAGGTCTTTGAGTTTACTTTCCAATATTTCGATGCTGGCAATTCCATTCCAAATGGACTTCTTGCAGACAACAATAGATTTTGACTTGAATTTACTTGGGATAAAATCTACTCCATAGAGCTGATTAAAAATGGTTCGAATGCCTTCCAATCTTTTCTTTCGTGTTCCGCCTGTGATCAAGACATATTTACTTTTCAACTTTTCATAAGTCGTAATTATTACGGCAGGAGAGTAGTTAGCTTTCTTCTTGCCTTTAATTATTTCCCTTAGACGATAATCGTTGTTATCAAAAATTTGAATCAATTCAAAGTCCCTTCTTTTATTGAATTGCATAGCCTTCAGGGTCATGCCTACCTCATATTCAGGATCAGTATCTGCCTCAAGAAACTGAAGTTCAGTAAGCCTAAGCAGCAAATTAGCAAACAGCAATTCTGTATTTTGATATGAGGAAGGTATTTGCAATAAAAGATTTGAATTTTTCTCTGTTAATGTCTTTTCAAGAAAAGTTGTATTGATTGAAATGAAGTTCGAATCTTCAATCTCAATCACATTTTTGGTTCTTCCAAATTTGTCAACCAACTTCTGATAATATGTCTCATTAATAAGTTGCATTACTTAATCGAGTGATGGCAAAATTGCACTCTTTTGCAAAGCTTGGGTTGCGGATTGGCTTGTGCGGCTTTGCAAATGTGTGCAATGCGCGCTGGCAGAAATTTTCAAAAATGCGAAGCGGGGGCTTTTTCTTTTTTCTTCTCGGTCAGTCGTCCTTGTCCGGTTGTACTGTTGGTCAAGTCGAGTCAGTCCGTCCATAAAGTCGGTCTGTGTTACGGTATGTCTGTCGTTACTCGTCATTGTCAATGTGTCCGTTGTCTCTTTTTTTGCATGTGCCCCAACGGTTTGCAGCTATACGCAGGCAGGGATTTTTATCACTGAACTTCCTACGAAGAACTGACCTTCAAATTTAGCACTTTCCTGTCCTACGAAGCACGAAACCCCTGCTTGCGTATAGGTGATGTTGGCATTTCGTTGTTTTTTATTCTTCTTCAATCGTCTCTTTTTCCAAAAAGTCCAGTTTCAATAGAGTTTCTTTCTCTATTTCCCAACCTTCAAAGTCAATATCCCATCTTTCTTCGAGAAAAGAGAGCATTTTTTTACCCCGTTTTTCAATTTCTATTGGTGTCCAATTGTCATAGCTGGAAACTTCTATCTCACTATATGCTCCATTAAAAAAACCAACTTCATTACCGTCTTTGTTGGTGTGTTTTTTCTTAAAGTTAAAGCACTTGTTTTGAAATTCTGAGTTTTTTGATTGTCCGAGTAAAACCAAATTTCCTAATGTGTTGAGCAATGCCTTTCTTTCCTTTTTTGAGTATTCGTTGAAAACGGAAGTCCAACAATCATCTTTAGGAGTTTGAGGATAGATATGCTCAATTGAATCTTCTTTTTTTCGCTTATTAAAGTCTGTCCAACTTACTTTTTGGTTTCCTTTCGCTTTATCTTGAAGGTAAAGCTCATATTCAAAAAGAAAATATCTTAAACCATTCCAAGTATAGAAGCCTTCTTCTTTTTCGAATTGGTCTTTAATGTAATTGTCAAATTTTCCAAGGTCAAACCATCCGTGATAAACATAATCTTCTCCTTCTCCTAATTCTCCGTCTGTCATCCAATCAACATCCCCAATTACTTTTTCAATTGTAGTAGCACCTTGACCCCAATAGTCTATGCCAAAGTAGAACATATTAGCAAGTCTATAAAAATGACTGTTTTTAGTATTTGATGGTCTTTGAGAAAGTCTGAAAACTAGGAAAATAAATCGTTCCGCTGACTTGAAAAGTGATAAAAATTCATTTTCATTACACTTTGTCATTGAAGCCATAAACAACGGAGGGAAAGCACTCATTCCTAAACGATTGAGTTTTTGTATCCATTCCTTAGTCTCATCTGTATAGGTTGAAAACTGTGGATTATAGAGATAGAACCACGATTTGACGGATTTGGATAGGCTATCTATGTATTCTTTTACATCTGCCAAAACAACTTTCCCTTTAATTGCATTCTTTGCTGTAAATTTTGTGTTGAGCAAAAATTTAGCATATGAGGCAGACTCTTTTCTGTCGTATTTGAAATACATAATCCAATGATTACGCAAAAATTCGTCATCATCCATTGGATTTTCTTTGTTCTTACCTAAGTATTCATAGATAGTTTTCCAAGTCTCATTTATGTCCTTTCTCAGCATTGCCCTTGTTTGGTTATCAACGTCTAAAAGGGTAGATAGATAAATCAGTCTGTTTTTTAGGAGTTCCAAGTTTGATAAAGGCTTTCCCCTATTGTTCATTGTTTCAAATGTGACATAAACATCAAGTTCATCATCTATTTCATAGAAGTTAAATTTAAATTTGGCTGTAACTTTCTTAAAAACTTCTTCTAAGTCCTGTTTTTCGAGTTTTTCTAATTTTTTACTGAAAAAGTCTTTTGCTGTTTTCAAGTTAGAAGTATATAAAGTTTGTTCTGGAACTTTATCCGCAGTTGAAGATTCTTGCTGTAGAATCTTAGTTTTAAAATACTCATCACTTGGATTATCTCGTTCATAACCAAATATGTATGACTTGTAATTATCTCCGTATGCTTGAAATAAAAATTTATTAACCCAATATGATTTGTCTTTGAAGTTGATTCCTTCATTGTCAACAAATTGGTTTAAAATTTCATTAATAAGAATAATTGAGGTTGTCAGTCTTTGTTGTCCGTCAATTAAGTAGTATGCTCCAAGTTCACGTTCAAAAAGCCATAAATCGTCTTGCCATTTTTCAATTTTTTCAACACTTGATTTTGAAATTGGCTCAACAGTCAAAAGTCCTGTGTAATGGATTTTATCTCCTTTGAGGTTGATTAAGTCTTCCCAAAAGTCTTCAAGTTGGTTTGTCTCCCAAGAGTAGCCCCTTTGAAAATCGGGGATTCTAAAAAATTTCTCGTTAAAAATCTCTGTTAATGATTGAAGTTTATTGTCTGCCATTTCTTTTTAATTTGTGTCGTTTTTACAATGAATGCTAACGGCAGTCCGTCTAAAAACCTCCTTTAATTCTCATTTTACTTCAATTTTACACTGCTAAATTAACAAATACTTAGGTTCTAAAGAACTTGATTTTTCAAGCGAAACTTGAAGCTGATTTTTTTGCATGCACCAAAAATGCTCTAATAAAGCCCAAAAGACGACAATATACATCAAAAAATCAAAAAGAAAACACCTAAGTGCTTCTTTTCCAATGATATTCAAAATTCTGCGCAAATTGTAGGCCGTGAATACCAATCCTACATCGGCCGAAGCTCGTTGGATGCTTTTCTTTGTCATGATGTAATTGAAGCCCCACTGCCTTTTAATCGTACCATAAGGATGTTCCACAATGGCTTGTCGTCGGCGGTAGTAATTCTGGTTTTGTGCGATGCGTTTTTTGTTGGC
>Ga0334895_1002181_pt1 | contig 17384 bp, 12 predicted proteins | sample GraSluR3_MG_7_FD_207229 | JGI IMG/M metagenome (GOLD analysis project Ga0334895, IMG submission 207229) | Sludge microbial communities from methane-producing bioreactor in Wageningen University, Netherlands - Granular Sludge_31_05-R3 | ecosystem: Engineered > Bioreactor > Anaerobic >... | reverse complement strand
CCGGGATTGGGGACCGGTCATGAACCGATTGTTAGTAGAATATGGGGAGAGATTTTCCCATGAGTAAGAAAGCCAGTTACACAGGAAAGTTTACAGACTCCCTGAATCCTAGACTCATCAGGTAAATACCTATTTTATGTTACCATCCTGCAGTCACTCCCAAATTAAGAACAAATCGATCATCAATGAAGGATGCTGTGAGAACTGAAGCACCTGCATAAGCAGTAAGCCAGGATGTGATTCCCCGTTCCACTGATACATCAACAACCAACAACGGTTGAATATTGCCTGAAGTAATCCATTTGGTTGAATAGTTTTCAGCAGCAGGATTTTCATCATCCAAATCTGCATTACCCCAATAGTCCGTATCTCTATACCGATCTTGAGCATCCTGTCCAAGTAAGGCTAGCTCAATCGTTCCTACAACCTTAGTCTTTTCTGTTTCGTAGGTACCTTTTAGCGCGATTAACTGAGAATCTCCACCGTATTTTGCACCATAAGGCAGGGCAAAGTGATCTGGTTCTGAAACAAACCAAGGATTAAAAAAGTAGTTATAAAAGCTCTGGTATCCGGGGAAGAAGGTTGAAGCAGAATGGTGCTGGTCTGTTCGTACATACATCCATCGACTCAGAGCAGTATAATCAAGAGACACTATCAGGCCACCGCTCATTGTTCCAAACTGAGTATTTTTTCGTATTCCGGTATCAGAATTAAACGAAGGGTAGGCAAATTGTTCACCGCGAATTGCATGCCAGCGAAATCCGATTCCGAGGCCGACTGCATTTGGAGTTTTAGCCAGCATATCGGGATCACTGTGACTTGCTAGCATCGGAAGGTCATCCACTGCACCCATGATATAGATAAGAAAGTCCTCTTTAAATGTCTTGGCTGCCTGAATTTCGATGGCTACATTGGCCCTCTCCGAGTTTTCGTTGTGAATATTAGTAAATACCGATAAATCAGCAGGTGTTTTTGGATTACCTAAAATTGCAGCTTCCCCAATCATGGCATACCAAGTTTCCCCGGTATAACTGAGTGCATGATACATGAAGTATTTACTAAACTGACTTTTCGATGGGTCATCATGAGTACCATATATCGGCAAGGCTCCATCTACGGAAACCATTCGAGATGTGTTGGCAGCACTGATGAGACTGTCAAATCGGAATCCTGTTTCTTTCCCCACGGAGATATTGATGCCATCATAGGAAGGCATGTTGCGGTTCACAAACATATTATGATCCGATATTCCGATACTCTGTTTTCTTCGTCCAATACTCATATAAATGAACGGTGAGTCGTACTCAAGGTATGCACGTTTGACCATAGGGGAGAACAAACTTCTCGTATCAAGGACTATTGGAGGTCTAAGAGAAAGAATTGCAATTTCCGTCTGGAATGTCCAAGGGCCATGAAAGAGAGAAAGACCTAGGTCAACGAGCGGACGATTATTGAACCCCTCAAGATACTCACTGTCGTACATCTGTTCTATTCGGTCTATTTCAGGAAAAAGAAGGTTAATATCAAGACTGGACTGAGCAGAAATTTCCCATCCATCTCCTCCAAAAGAAAAGATGGATACAGGAATCAGCAGCATGAAAACCATAACCAATAATTGTGTCTTCTGGAGAATCTGCCTGCCTAATCTGTTCATATTGTTATCCTTTTAATACCAGATATCTACCCCAATCTGTAATGCGTGATTATAATTTGGATTATTCCATGTTGTTGGGATGGTGTATGAAACCACTGGGAATTTATGGTAGTCACTATGTTCTGTGGCATCATAGGGGATAACATCACTACCATCCCAGACTTCTGCAGGTACTGGGTCTGAAGATGTTCTATTGATCATGGAAAATAAATATGATGCACTGATACGTATCGGGAGCTTCTTGAGCGTTTTATTGACTGTGGTTTTAATACCCAAGGTTTTTTCAAAAATGGTTCCAGTGAAGTCTTTATCATCATAGGCCCCTGCATCTGCAGCATAATAACGCATAAATTTGTCCATATTAAATCCATACTGTCCGCTTCTTCTCTGGTACTTCACCGCGAGTGAACCACCCCAACCCTCTGGAGCCTGCATATGAATAGCAAGCAGAATTTCATCTGAATTCGGTCTCAGAGGATATCCGAGATTCTCTCCCTTGTTCACGTAATTAAGCTGCTGTTCGATGTCACCATTGTCGTCCACGTGTGGGTAGTGGGTATAGAAGAATGGTGCGAGATAGGTGTACTGCACTGTTGCTGTTGAGAATGAGAGGAAGGGGATGTTTACATCTACACCAGCTTGGAAACTGAGAATATTGCGAGGGGAGATAAAGAACCGCTTTGGATTAATCTCATTCATCTCTGTGGTAGCTGCAGATCCGTAGAGACGGAGTATATCGGGAAGCTTCCATTCGAGATCGAATCCAGCAAGCATATTGTCAAAATCACCCATGATATTCTGTTCATACATGAGCACTGAAAGAGGATTCAGATACCCGAACTCAAAGCGTTTTTCATACATGACTGATTCGTAAATACCGAAAGTCGTATTGAACGGAAGATCAACTTCGACCCGATGTGCAGCAAAGTTGTTATCATATGTAGTACCTCTGAGTGATTCAGAAAAATGATACTCGCTCTTGTAATCTTCGAAATTGTCAAGTGTGTTCGTATTAAGATCAAACTTACCAAGAGCTCCTGTGATAAATGCATAGCGTAACCATGATGCAATATCGTACGAGACTTCGATACCATTAAACGAGCGTGCAGAGGCGCTGATCATGAAGTTGTTGGTCCCAATACCCCAGTCACGTTGTATAGAAGCCCACCGTAATCGAAGATTGTCCTGTAATAATGAAACACTCAGCTCTGGTTCAGTATAGATTCCATAATAGAGCAGGTGTTCACCTTGGTGATCCCAGAACGTATCGTACTTTCCTTCGGATGGGATGGTGAAATCATTTTTTAAGTAGATTCTTGGATCAAGATGATCGAAGCGCAATCCGATATTCATATGAAACGATGCAATGTCAGCAATATCACTATGGAGGTAGAAATCACCACCGTTGCGTGAATCGAATATGGAAGTGTCACTGAGCGATTGCGCATATTGGAAATTCAATCGTGCGCCGAATGCTGCTGAGGTATCGAGTTTCTCTGAGTATGTAGTATAAGAACCGCTGTTTAACATGGATTTGAACGAATTATCTGAAGATCGTTCGTTAAGTAATTCGTCGTACAGTTCCTGAGCGAGTGCTCTTTCTGATTTACTGACTGAGGGATCTGATTCGATGATTTTCAGATATTCCAGAACAGTATTGGTGGTATACGGTCTTACTTGCATCCCGGTATCAATAATCCCACGAATTTCAGCACTCTTGAGTATCGGATATACCCGATGATCAAGAGGAACTGATATATAGTTTTGTGCACTGAACGCTGGTACAGTAACCACCAGCAAAGCAATGGAGAACAGCGTCACACGGAACACATATTTCAAGTTCTTCTTCATTTCTCACTCCAATATGGTTTTCATAGGTATGCATACAAAATTATTTGATACTATACCATACTACTCATGAAGAGACATCCCGTTGAGAAGAGGATTCTAGGTAATCAAATGACGGTTCACAGACTCAGGGACATGCCGAAAGTTAGCTGAACATCTCCTCTTAGTTCTGAATAGGTATGTGTTGTGCGGTCGAAATTTCTTTGACCTATCATATCCATTCGCACCCAGGCTGATGTATCCATCCATGATAGAAATTTGGGCAATTCAATGCTACTACCAATGCTCAGGATACCTTGCTCTGTTATAACATTGCCAGAGGGTGCCGGATCCCGATTATCGTTTACATCTTCGTTGGATGTGAAATAATTTGTCTCACCCTGATGCATACCCACTGCACGGACAAAGAGGTTTGTTCCGGGTAATATTCTGAGATTAGCATCAAATTGGAGCAGCTGGACATCTCCTCCATATTCATACCCAATGTAATCAACATGACTGATAAAGCTGGTCCCATTCCCGTGGTACCGTCTGAACATGAGGAAATCAACACGATCACGACGGTATAGAGCCGGACTTGTTTGCGCAAATTCAAGAGAAGTTGAAAGTATGCCAAAACGTAACGGTGCTGCATATTCCAATCCTACCAGGAAACCAGAAGCATCTGCTTGTGCTTGAGATTCGTTTGGAGCTACTGCCTGATCAAGGACATACTGTCCATAGACGTTTAAACCGGGGAGGGGAGAGTAGTCTAGTTCCACATGAGCGATTGCATTAAATATGGAGTTATTATTCAGGTTGTGATAAATATTGGCAGGATTGAAATACCGCAAATTCAATACATCATTTTTATACATGAGATTTTCCGATACGGCAAATGTTAATCGATCCAAAATCCGGAATTCCAGTCGATGGGCCATAAAAATTCGGAATTCTTCATCTGCACTAGTGCCTTCTCCAGTGTTGTAGTTCGTCTCGAAAAATACATACAGCAGGTCATACTTAAAGAAATCGGAAAACCCTGAAAAGCGAGCAAACTCTTGATAATCCACATGATCGCTGATAATGAAATTTCCAGATTTGCCATTGCCCCAACGAACCTTATCCCGTGACAGATTAAAGTTCCAGCGAGAGCCGCCAATCGAGAGTAATGCCCGTTTAGGAGTCTGAAAATCGATATCGTAGGTGGGAAATAACACGTTAGTCATGAACTGCTGACTATAGATATGTGAGTGGTTCACGATCGTGGCATAATTGCCATCAATAATTTCATTTTTGATGATTGAACCGATATCACCAGGTGCGCTGCCATCCATCTCGGTAAAATCGTCACGATCTGTAAACCGATTTCTGGAGTATTGAAGATCGGTGAATGAGTAGAAGAATGGGTCAAGAGCAAAGGTGAAATCAACCTTCAGCATGGGTTTTCTATCTTCGAACCCATACACCCAATCGGTATCACGATTGAAGTCTTGTCCATTGCTGTGATAATACCCCTCAAAATTATACGTGAAACCAAGATCAAATAGGAAATCGTCGGAGGAAGCAAACAATACTTTAGTGCTTAGTTCTTGCTCAATCAAATCAAACAGATCACTTGCTGATCCTCTCAGATGGGTTCTGTTGATGCGTTCGAGTATCATATGTGCTTCGGTGATTGTCCACGGGCGGGCATTGGAAGGTGTTCCATCCCCTGTGATCAAGTACAGTAGATCCATGTCCGAGTAGACCTGTGAATCCAATGGAATGATTCGTTGCGACACAACCTGAGAAAACAGATTCCCAACCACGAGAAGAACCATAATCATCACCACTATGAAACGTTTCATTACACCTCCCCTGTGTATGAAAGAAAGGCTCCATACTGGATCATGGAGCCTTCGAGGGTACTAAAGACTGTACGATATACCGAGGGTCAACTGTATATCTTGCACCTTCTGACCTTGGATATTCCCATAGTTGTTGATATTGATGTAGTCCAACTGACCGAATGTGCTCAGACCTTTCATGATCTGATAGGATCCACTGACTCCGATGACGAGTGTCTGTGATGCACTGTCTCTATCATCGGCTTCGGAATCGTTATAATTGACCGTGAGATGATCTGTAGTGGGAGTGGAAATGTCATGTGGTACTCCTGTATTAAATCCAATGTTACTCCATGCGGTATAAATATCATGGGTTCCATGAATCATATAGAATCCATTGAGATCTACATGCCATTTACCGAACTTTTTCAATCCTCCATTGACATTAATGACAATGGCATCAGGCCCATACTGGTATCCTAAAAAATCAGCATGGTAGTACATACCAGTCTGCGAGAATTCCCGAATCACTCCAACATAATTCAGATGATAATGGTCGGGATCAGTTGATGTTGCTCCGTTTTCGGTTTCGTATCGAAGATAGAGGAAGGGATCGGTATGGGCAAACTCAATACTTGCAGTTCCTATCAAATCGCTAATAGAAGTGACATACTGAACTCCAGCAAGATAACCGAAGGATGGTGGATAGTTAGACTCGGTTTCACTTGGGACCGGTTCCCCAGGCAGAGAAAATTCATCAACAACTGCCTGTGCATACACATTCAATCCGGGAATTGGTGTGTAATCCAATTCCAGACCTAACAGTGAATTTGCATTGGACCGGATATAGTAATTGTGGTAGATCATTGATGGATTCAAGAAGCGAAGATCAAAAGTATTATCAGTACTCTGATACATGATGCTTTCGGTAACCGCAAGACCGATCTTATCTTGGAACAATCTCCATTCAAGACGATGAGCCATGAATAAGTTGATTCCTGTTATCAACTCTCCCTGATTTTTGCCTTCAATCGTATTATAGGTACTTGAGTTACTTGGATCAAAATCGGGATTCATATAAGATGATGCATGGGGAAAGAATGATGTCACAAACGTGTATTTATACTTCTCTCCGAATGTCGTGAATCTCCCCATGTTGTGGTACGTAAGATTGTCTCCCAGCATGAGATTCCCGGTAGTTCCTGCACCCCAGTTCATCCGATCTCGACCGAGTTGGAATGTCCAATGATCGCCTCCTGCAGCAACAAAAGCCCGATACGGCATATTAAAGTCCAGGTCCTTTAGATCTGCAGGAGGGAGAATGATGAGGTTGCTTGCAATGCTGGTAGAACCAAATTCATTAACTGTAAGCGTTTTATTATTTCCTATAGTGAATTCGGAATACCCGTAGAAGTTGTTTACAGGCCAGGTTTCCAAAGCGATGCTCAGAAGCGGTTTCTGATCCATAAACCCTCGAATCCATGTGTCTCTTCCTAAGAAATCTTCCGTGTTGGTGTGTGCATAGCCTTCCAAGTTTGCATCGAAGTTCCAAGAGAAATCCACTCCTTTACTTTCAATCTCTGGTTTCTGCTGCAAGGTTTCTGTCGCGTAGTCATACGCTTCTTTCATGGATGCAGAAAGCTGAGACGGATCGATTCGTTCCAGCATGAACTGTAATTCAGCTTCGCTCCACGGCCCGGATGTTGAAGGAAGTGCGAATCCCTGATCGATATACAGGTAGGTGATAGCTTCAAACACATCCGAATCTACCGAATAGATCTTTTGTCGATTCTCGGTCGCATCTGCAAATCCCAGTGAGCCAATCAAAACCAATGTGCACACAAACAATACCGTTTTCTTCATGAGAATAGTAACCTCTCGTAATATGATGATGCTTCATTATAACACTGAAATGCTTTTTCGTGGCAAACCTTCTCGGTCTTATTATACTGGTTTATAAAGGCTATCTTTTCCAAGTAATCAGTGTCCTCAACAACTCAGTACCACGGATGAGGAAGTTTCCTTGAGATCGGTTTTCTTTACTCGGTCTACTTTGTACTTCACATAGGGCATGCGAGCACAATTTCCTTACAAGGAACGCACAAAATAGGTCAATGAATTCCTCATAATCAACGCTGAGATACGGGAGGATAACATGGCCAAACCACTTAATTAGGGTGACGGCATACGTACGTGCCGGAGTCCACTGCTCACCGGTAGCTAGGAGAAGCTGAAATGTGGTATTCATCACCGTTGTATCATAGTCTTCAAACGGATGCTCAAACAGTTCAGTGATGATTATCTCAGGGGGAACCTGAGCGAGCATGTCATGGTACCTTTGGCCGGTTAACACATCGAATTGCTGCTTTACCTGCTCTGATTCGTTGACCGTAAATAATTCGCTGACCAGCAGCGTGTGACGATAGGCATCCTTGTGTGCAGGGGAAGGTTCAGCGATATCAAGCAGAAAGTGCTTGTCAGCTTCGGGAATTTCGGTAACAAGCTGATGTTTTTGCATGATTGATGAGAATGATTTTTCGATAGAGGCAATGGCATCGCTGCTCAAGCCACTATGTTTTGCTGCCTGTTGAGCATCGAAAGGCGTACCATTATTGTGAGCATCCTGGATTTCTCTCAGGACGCTATTGAAACGCTCCATTTCATCTGTGCTCTCTTGAGTTGCTTTCTGCTTGTTTTCAAATGGCTTCACATACGTCACCCATGGGGTACGTATGCGAGGATTCTGACGAATAATCGTATCAAGAGAGGGTGAATAAGCCCACGAAGGTTCAACGTATTTTCGATTTTCATCGAAATTGGGGGTACTTGCCCGTACGAGGCGCCAGGCAAGATCGTAGCCACTTGCCGTCTGTGCTTCAATGACGAGCACACGTTGCTTCGTATGGTAATACACCGTTGGGAATCGCAGGCTCTGATCTTCCCAATAGGTCTCTTTATCTTTATGAAATTTCTCAAGTGTTTGTCTTTGTATCCGAACACGGGCCCGTTCGGCTGGTGTTATACCTTCATATGATAATCGGATTAATGATTTACCACGACGGGTGACTTTCCACGTACCGAGCATTTTTTCAGGATCGAACTTCACATCCTCAATGATTCTGACACAATGTTCCAGTTTTTCTCCCCGATGATGAACTGTAGGGATATCCATTACCTGATCAATGAGAAAGAAATTGAGGAAGTGTTTGACCGCTACTGCAGTATACCCCTGTTCCTCGAATGTCTTTTCATCAAGAAGATATGCCCACTGATCGAGATCTTCTATCGTCAAATCCCAGTAGTGATAAGCTCCAAAAGCCATCCAACAGGATCCAGTAAAAACCCGTTGTACCAGATAGAGTTTATATTTGCCCACCGAGCCAAATTCTTTTTGCATTTGAGACAGGGAAGGAGAATAAAGCAGCTGCTCCTGCTCATCTTCATAGTCCCAAATCCGATACAGATCGTCTCCCAGTGCCGCTATGATAAAGAATGGACTCAGGCGCGATGGATAGTCCTGCCAGAGTGTGCAAATACGAACAATTGGTGCATTCCCATCTTTATAAGCAGCGCGAAGGATTCTGCTGATGCAATCAGGAGAGGTGAAAGCGGAAGAGAACATGAAGGAATCCATCATGGACTCGTACCACTGTTCAGTAAACTTTTGGGGTGGATCGGATGCTAACTTCTCCAATTGCTCCAAGGTCCGTTCCATCTTTGATGTATAGTCGATTAGTTCGACTGCGTAGTCCATGAGCTCATCAATATGATCGGTAATTTCAGTACAGGACCTGTGTAATTCAGCAAGTTCGGCTTTCTTCATACGTATCTATAACGCACTAACTGAATTGGTGCAATACATAGACATGAAACGAGTGAGCATGTATAGTATCGGACATACTTGATGTGATACCTAATAAGGAGTTGAAACTTATGGAACATACCCTTTCCTATGTGCTGGTGACCCCGTACACCATCGCAAAAAGCCGTACAGGAGGCGTACTGTCGCGCCTGCTTTCCCGTCTCGATATTGAGCTTGTCGGGGCTCAGATGTTTGCTCCCGATGAGCAGTTTGTCTCAGCGTACGCCAAGCTGATCCGGAAACAGGATGATGGCGATGCGAAAAAGACTAGCGATTTGCTTGCCTCATATGTAGAGCATAATATGGTTCCGTCTCAGGGAAGACGTCACCGCTCTTTGCTGCTTATTTTCCGCGGGGAAGATCCCTGCCGGAAACTCAGCGATATCTGCGGACCGGTGCATCCTGAGAAACGAAACATCGACAGTCTCACCGGTGAGAATATCCGTGATACGTATGCTGATCTGATCACCGATCCCGATAATCCTGAAAAAGTGAACTACTTTGAACCGGCAGTGCTGACCCCACGCCTGCAACAGACTGCTGATGCTCATATGGAGCTGTTTGCTCAGTTACTTCCCGATCAGCAGAACCTTGTCGAAAATGTGGTCTATCCCAATCCTGCTAAGGTGCAGCGTTCTTTAGTGATTATCAAACCCGATAACTGGAAGTATGCTTCAAGTAAACCGGGAACAATCATCGATATGTTCAGCCGGACCGGGTTGAGAATCATCGGCGTGAAAGTCCACCGGATGAGTGTCGCCGAAGCGCTTGAATTCTATGGACCGGTCAAGGATGCGTTAAAGAACAAGCTGTCTCCTGTGTTCGGGAAAAAGGCCAAGGAGTTGCTCGAAGGGCACTTCAGTATCTCGTTGGGTGAAGAGACTGAGAAGGCGCTTACTGAGAGTGTCGGTATCGAGTATGCAGTCGATCAGTTTGAGCAGATCGTTGAATTCATGTCGGGAATCCGTCCGTCTAACTGCCCGCTTGAGGAACTCAATCAGCCGGGAACGGTCAAGTGCATGATACTCATCTACGAAGGCGAAGATGCGATTTCGAAGATTCGAGACGTGCTTGGGCCAACGGATCCGTTGAAAGCGCCGGGTGGAACGATCCGTCGTGAATTCGGATCGAACATCATGGTGAACACCGCTCACGCTTCTGATTCGGCAGAGAGTGCTCAGCGCGAGATGGGCGTGGTAAAAATCCACGACAATTCATGTGCCGATATCATGCGCTCGTACCTGTCGATGCACAGCAAGTGATCAATTACTGATCAAGCTGTACTACTTTGATCATATTCGTCATGCCGGCTTTACCTACAGGTACGCCGGCAGTGATGACTACACTATCACCACCTTGCGCAAGGTGGTGTTCTTGCAGATAGCGCGGTGCATACTCGAGTAATTCATCAACTGACTGCAGATCATCAATCTTGATCGGGGTAATACCCCACGAAAGAGCCAGCCGGGTAACGGTAGCTTCAAGCGGGCTGAATGCAATGATCGGGGTCTGCGGACGGAATTTGGCAATCTTCCGTGCGGTACTTCCCGAATGGGTGAAGCAGGCAATTTTTCGTGCTCCGATGGCAGCTGCCAGTTCACGTGTTGCCAATCCTACAGCATCGGTAATGGTCCTCTTGCTGCTCAGCTGCACATGTTCACGATTCAGTCCCTGATCAAGTACCAGACGCTTGAATTCAGCACTCTGCTCCGTGTGTTGAATAATCCGCTGCATGATTTTTACTGCCTGCAGGGGGAACTTTCCTGCGGCGGTTTCTCCGCTGAGCATTACCGCACTTGTACCATCAAGAACCGCATTCGCCACATCGTTTGTCTCTGCACGGGTAGGGCGAGGATGAGCCATCATCGATTCGAGCATCTGTGTGGCCGTGATGACGGGAATGCCTGCCGTATGACAGGCGCGGATGATCTTCTTCTGCACCAGCGGCACTTCTTCGGGATACATCTCTACTCCCAAGTCTCCCCGGGCTACCATGATCACCGATGAGTGCGAAATAATCCGATCAAGATCTTCCACCGCTTCCGGCTTCTCTATCTTGCTGATAATAGGAATCTCTTTACCATATTTTTTGAGCATCAGAGCTCTGAGTGCTGCGGTGTCTTCTGCGCTGCGAACAAAGGAGAGGGCTACGTAATCCAGATGATTTGCAAAGGCGAAATCCAAATCCCGTTCATCTTTTTCGGTAAATGATGAAAGGGCTTTGAGGGGAACTCCGGGAAGATTCACGCCTTTACGGGGTTTGAGGATGCCCCCCTCTACGGTGGTGCATCGGATATCATTACCGTCGATACCCTCGACGGTAAGGGCAATGAGGCCATCATCAATGAGAATGCGGGATCCGGTGGTGATCTCCTGGTGCAGATAGGGGTAATCGATACTCACACGATCACGGCTTCCGATGCAACTTTCGGTGGTCAGAGTCATTGAATCTCCCGCAGCAAGGGTGAAAAAGGGTTCGCTGAGATTACCGATACGGATCTTGGGGCCTTGCAGATCCTGAAAGATGGCCACAGGGATTCCGAGTTCTTGTGAAGCTTTCCGCGCACGATCCACCCGTACCTGTTGTTCTTCAGCCGATCCATGGCTGAAGTTCAATCGAATTACCCGTGCTCCCCCTTCGATAATTGCCCGGATCATCTCATACGATTCAGATGCCGGTCCTATCGTGGCTACGATCTTCGTATAACTCTGTGGAATCTCCATAGTGGTCCTCCCATGATGTTCTTATGGTAAGCTTCTCGCTCTAAGTAGTCAATTATATCCAAACGGGGAGAAAAATGTGCAATACATAAAGTACTGATAGGTAATAATAGATAAAAATTCACCGATATCAGTAACTTTTCGGTTCCCGAATTGTTTTTTCTGTTTTACACTGGAATGCGGAGGCCGACAATGATTGAAACACACACAGTATCCGGAATAGATAATCAGACTTCAGTAGTGCATACGCTGACAGTCGGAGACTATCAGATGAGCGTTTGCTCATATGGTGGGGCTCTTATGAGTATTATCGTTCCTGATCAGTACGGCAGAAAAGCAAACGTGCTCCTTGAATTACCCTCCGTGGCTGCCTTTCAGAAGACCGCAGCCTACATCAATTTGCTTATCGGTCGCTTTGCCAATCGAATTGCACACGGGACATTCACGATCGATGGTACTTCCTACCAGATCCCGTGCAATGAACGAGGGGTAAATGCTCTGCATGGCGGTGGCGAAGGGTTCCACTGCAAACAGTGGAAGACACTTACGAGCGAAAACGATGATCATGCAGCAGTCCATCTCTCCTATTTCAGCAAAGACGGTGAAATGGGATTTCCGGGCAACCTGCAAGCCGATGTCGATTATGTGCTGTACGACTCAGGAAGACTCGAGGTGACCTATAGTGCTACGTGTGATCAGGTATGTCCGGTAAATCTGACCAATCATGCCTACTTTAATCTTGCCGGTGACGGTACTGATGTACTAGATCATGAAATGCAGCTTTTCTGTGATGCCTACCTTCCGGTTAATGAGCATAAGATTCCTACCGGTGAGATTGCATCAGTAACCGGTACTCCATTTGATTTCACTACCGCAAAGCGGATCGGAAAGGATATGGGTGCTCTTGATGGGTACGATCACTGTATGGTGCTCGCGGAAAAAGGGGATGAACTGAAACCGTGTGCGTATGTGAAAGAGCATAAGAGCGGCAGAACGATGCGTGTTTCCACGACGATGGAAGGGGTGCAGTTTTATACAGGGAACAATCTGAAGGGTCTTGATGTTTCTCCTGAGGGGAATCCCTATACCCGTCATACAGGATTCTGTCTGGAAACGCAGCATTTTCCGAATGCCATGAATGAGGAACATTTCCCTGATTGTCTGCTGAGACCGGGCGAGATATATCGTCATACGACAGTCTTTGAATTCAACGTGTGATCAAAGCGTATTATTCCTGTCTGTGCAGTGAAATCCTCATTCTTCTCTCTAGATAAGTATAAATTTGTAGAATATCATTAATATTTTAATGAAAATATTACAATTTCATGTTATTATGGTGTTATCTCTTGAAGTAATCTCCGTTACCGCACAACAATCGGCAGTATATGCTCTGCTTTCAGGCTCGACACCCTGTAAAAAACAGGAACGGTTCATGCTATACCTATAGCTTATTTAAATCTATATATTATAACAAAATAAATGAAATTTTTCCTTGACTTTTCCCTATCTCCTGGCGCACACTTGATATGCCCTGATCAGGTGGTAATTTGGCATGAACAAGGAGAACATTATGAAATTACGCATATTATGTGCCCTTGTGGCACTTTCAGTGCTGGTACTCATCGGGTGTACTGCCTGCGACTCTGACCCTGCAGCTTCTGCTGGGCTTGATCCTGCAGAACACCTAGATGTGTTGTGTTGTCCCACGGGATGGCATGCAATGGAAGATAGCTATACCTTCAACGATGGATATGATGATTTTCAACTGGAAGGTATTACGCTGAGGCAGACAGGAACAGAAGAGGAGCCGGTGTTTCTCTGTACTGCAGAGAATCCCGATGATGAAGTCTTTGATGGTGGTGAGGTGGGCTTTGCATCAGATGGCGCTGTTGCCCATTTTGATCAGATCGGCAGTTATACGCTGAAACTCACCACGAATCCAGATGAATCAGAATTAGTGTTATCGCTTACTGCACTGGATGAAAGTGCAGCATTTAATAAACTCTATTTTTCACTGGAAGGAGGTGCCGAGTAAGAACAGTTTTGTAAAAGTGGGTCGGTCACTGTACGGTTCTTCAAGAGATAAACCGATTGTTGCAGTGACCGGTTCCGTTTTTCTGTAACGAATGGATCAACACGGGTGTTATAACGATGAAGGACAACGCAAACATGAAACAGATGATGCAGCTTTGTAACAACGTTATGACTCACACCTCCCTGCAGGTAATCAAAGTAGGAACAATCATTATCCCCACCTATGCCATTTTGTGGTTTGTCCTGAAATCTATCGATTTCCTCTCCCGCAACACACGTAATATACACACCCCCAGCTGATGCAGTAGTATGCATACCATAACCTGAGACAATACACCGTTAATTGTAATTCTCATTTAGTAATGTCTGTTATTTCAACTTGTCTCATAGATTGATTTTTACGATCCATTTTGCATTTCCTTCTGGATCGTGATCATAAATTCCGTATCCAGGGTTCCTGTGGCTATGATTTGATGTTTACCTTTTCCTCAGTCATCATGTGAGATATCAATGGATTGAAACCAAGTGCATCCTGCTACTCTTGAAAGCCAGAGAAATAATCTCTTTCCTTTAATACTGTCATATTGGATATTCGCACGTAATAGCACCGATGGTAACGTAAGCCAGCACCGGTGCTTCGCAAATTCAGCACCACCTGAATCAGGCGAATTCCTGCGATCGTACGGTACTCATCGTTTCTCTCATATTGAGCTCTCCTGACTCAAAGAAGATTGTAGAGTGAACGATTCTATCAGTGATAGCGTCTGCCTGAGGCCCTCCTCCGAGTCTATCCAGCCACTCGTTGGGAGCGAATTGAGTACAGAAGATGGTGCTACCCTCCTGATAGCGTGATTCAATGACCTCAAAAATGAAGGAGACCTGACTATCATCCAGTGCTGAGGACATCCATTCATCGATAATCAGCAGGTCATACCGCTTCAGCTTCTTCACCAGTTTACGCCGACCACCGACTCTGGACTCCTGAAGAAGAAATTCTTCGAGGAGTTCTGGCATACGATAATACTTGGTTCTGTAGCCGTTTCTGCAAGCCTGTTTCCCTATGGCACATGCCAACCAAGTTTTTCCGGCACCTGTTGGGCCACTGAAAGCAACATTATGCTGGCGTTTCAGAAAAGCGCAGGATCCGAGTTGCATTAACAGGCTCCGGTCGATACCTCGATTTTCATAATGAACCGAATGGATGTCAGCATTTGGATAACGAAAGCGCGCAGCTCTGGTCAGCCGTTTTATTCTCGCATCCTGCTTGAGCTGATACACGTAATCGATGATATACTGCATTCTTTCGTCAAATGGCATGATTTCAAAGGCTACGTCATTCTGTTGTGTGTGAAGGATGTCGACAATTTCAGCAAGATTGAGTTCTCTCAATTTCCTGATGGATTCGTCATTGATCATTTCTTACCTCCCTTGCCGAAGCTGCTGTAGTAGTCAGCACCTCTGGTGAATACGGTAGGCTGATCATGATCCTTCTGCTTTACGCCAAAGCCTGTAGCGTAAGTCTGGTCTTGATTCAAGCTGAGGATGGAATTAAGATGGGCATATCGAGGGCTACTGAATCCTTGCTCGAGGGCAATTCGGCAAGCGGTCTCAAGTCGCTCCTTGGTGTATTTCCTTCCGAGGCGGAGGATGGACAGGGCTGGGTTGAAGCCCTGTTCTTTCACCTCGACACTGTCGAATACTCTTTGAACGACCATAGATACATGCATACCGATCTCGCAAGCCCAAGCGAGAATGCGTTCTTGCGTCCATTCTCGGTATTGACCATCGGCAGGCATATCTTGTACATCGGTACGATATTTGTTCTTCACATAGGGGCCATAGACCTGGTGGGTCTTGATTCGCTCCCCGTTGTGAAAGATTTCAATCCTACTTTTCATAGCCTTGATGTCCACCTTCTTGCCTAGATACGCGTTTGGACAGGAGTAGAAATTCTTCTTGAAGGCTACGTGGCTGTTCAGCTGAACCTTCCGATTGTAATACCAGGTACTCGCTTCGTAGGGGTATGTGGGTAAAGGATTCATGCGAGGTAGCTCTTCTTCGATGAATACGAGATACCGATTCTTTTCCCGTTTCTGAAACTCCTCATGGTTGTATTCAAAGAGTTTCTCTTTGACCGCCTGTTTCAGCGAAGCGAATGAAGTGAAGGTCCTATTTCGTAGCCTTGCGATGATGGCAGTTGCCACATTACCGACAGTGCCTTCAACCGTTGGCTTATGCTTTGGTCGGCGGACTCCAGCGGGGATGATGGCAGTTCTATAATGAACGGCAAGTTCTTCATACGCATCATTGAGGACAATCTCACCTACTTTTGGATGAGCTGTTATTCCCGTACGCAGATTGTCCGGCATGAGCCGTCTCGTTACTCCTCCGTAAAAAGCCCACATGTCGACATGACACTGCAGCCAAGTTTGTTCCTTCATGTCTAGGCAAGGTTCGACGAATGAGTAGTGACTGTAAGGAAGTGATGCGACAAACAGTCTTACGTCGACCAGCTCTCCTGTATCGAGATCAGTATACTGCATCTTTTTCCCAGACCAGTCGACTTCAACCTTTTCGCCCGGTTTATGTTCGAGATGACTGGTGAACTTACCCTGAACGGTATACCGTTCATAGTCTCGGCAGAATTTAGAATAGCTCATTGCGATGGAGCCATTGTTCCTGCTTACATCACAATACTCTGCATGCAACAGTTTAAGCGTGACTCCCGTCTTCCCCAGTTCCTGATGAACATAATCCATGTCAGTTGGTTCATAGAGTGCTTCATGGACATGCCTTTCGGGAAATAGCAATCGATAGGCAGCATCATCGGTTAATTCCGCCACATCCTTGAAGGATAATCCTTTCTGCTTCGCTACTTCCACGGTTTGGCAAGCTGAGTGCTTGGACAGATGTCTCGTACGGGATATTTCATTCAATGACATCCCTTGCTCATGCAGCTCAAGAATGAGCTTCACCTTGATCTTTCTGGTCATGTCGACCTCCTCAGAATTTGCTACCGGAACCGAACTGCTCCGATAAGAATATTCTGAGGCATGTTGTTCAATAAGTGGTGCTCAAAGTGCTATTGGTGGTGCTAATATTGCGAATAAAGCTTCGGTGCTGTTGGAGCAATGAGTGGTGCTGAATTAGCGAACGATGGTGCTTTCGCGCGCGAATATTCATCCTATCAAGAAGGTTTTTGGGTGTCAGGGCCTTCATCTCCCGCCTTCGTTTGTACTGCTGAGGCGTGTATTTTTTCCTTCTGACAACAGAAAGCAGGCCATAGCGGTTCATGATTGCTTGCACACGCTTGTGGTTTACCTGGATACTTAGTTCATTACGGATCTTCTGCGTCATATGGCGATATCCGACAGCAAAGACTGTCACGGCCTGCACCTGTCGGATGAAGGCTAGAATACGCTGCAGCTCCTCATCGACAATGTGACGGCGCTTGATG
>Ga0334895_1002173_pt1 | contig 17448 bp, 14 predicted proteins | sample GraSluR3_MG_7_FD_207229 | JGI IMG/M metagenome (GOLD analysis project Ga0334895, IMG submission 207229) | Sludge microbial communities from methane-producing bioreactor in Wageningen University, Netherlands - Granular Sludge_31_05-R3 | ecosystem: Engineered > Bioreactor > Anaerobic >... | reverse complement strand
AAAATCTATAGAATAAACAAATTGTGTGCATTACATGATGCAAACATTTCCAAGATCAGGCAGTGGTGGAAAAGAGCAATGCGTACAGGTCATGGCTATATTGATGTTTATATGTTACATAGAAAAAATAATGAGAAGTATTTTCAACGTGAAATTAAAAGTCTTTTTTTTTATGGATTTATTATTCCTTTTTTTATTGCTGTTTCAGTCTTTTCGCAACATAGAATATTCCTGGCCCTTGTAATCTTATATCCTCTGCTGTTTTTAAAGATTGTATGTAGTATGAGAAATAAGGGATACTCCCTCGCAGACAGGTTTCTATGGGCTTTGTCTTGTGTTGTATCGAAGTTTCCGCAATTTGTTGGTGTATTAAAATATTTTTCAGCAAGACTGAGAAAAAATAGTTTTTGTATTATTGAGCATAAATAAACAAGATGGAAGATACAAAAAAAGTTACTCGTGTTGGCTTGGTTGGTTTGGGCTTCATTGCTGAATATCATTATAATGCCCTAAGGAGAATCAATGGTGTAACTGTGGCAGCTGTCTGTGATAAAAATTTTAGAATCGCGGAGCAATTTGCAAAAAACAAGAATATAAACAAAGCGTATGAAAGCATCGATAAAATGCTGGAAAAGGAAGATTTGGATATAGTACACGTCTTAACTCAGCCTGATAGTCATTGCAAGATCGGGAAAAAGGTTATTGAGCACGGGTTGAATTTGTTTATTGAAAAACCTATGTGTACATCAGTAGCGGAAGCAAAAGAATTGTTATCATGTGTAGAAACTATCAAAAATGTTGTTATTGGTACAAATCATAATTTTCTTTTTGCAGAGCCATATCGAAAACTTAAAAAAGAGTTGGAACTCGGTAAGCTTTATAAGATTAATCAGATCGAAATTGTTTGGAGAAAAAAGCTTGTTCAACTTGATGATATTGACTGTAAGAGCTGGATGTTTGCAGAGCCACAGAATATTATTTTTGAGGTTTTTCCTCATTCAATAGCACATGTACTAGATTTAGTTGGTACTGATATAACTTGTGTTGATGTTGACAATAGCAATCCATCTATACTTGGTAACAACAAAGTATTCTATAAGCTCTGGGAAATAAAGTGTGAGGCAGGTAACATAAAAATACGGATAATATTTGACTTTGATGATAATTACGAACAGCATTATATTGATATACGTGGAGAAAATGCCGTTGCACATGTTGATTTTATTAATAATTCTTACACTATACAAGAGCATAAACATGAACAGGTGGATCTTGATATCCTGCTTAATTCTATAAGAATCAGTCTTCAAGAGTTCATGCAAGCAGTTAAATATTTCGGGAAGAAAATAGCTTCGAGAATAAAGGGTAACCAAAAAATTGGCCTCTTTGCCGAAAGTATCACTGAATCAATAAAAGCGTTTTATTCGAGCATTTATGAGAAGATTGATTATGGATCATCTTCAGACTTTTCTCTAAAAGTCATTCAGCTTTGCCAAGAGATTGCAGCAATGATGATAAATAAAAATAGTAATATTTGCATTGAAAATAGAACTGAGAATAAAGGAATTGATAAAATAGAAGTGCGACACGATATAAAGATTCTAGTAACAGGTGCTACCGGATTTATTGGTTCCGAGTTAGTGAAGAAACTATACAGTGAAGGATATGCCGTCCGAGTGATAGCCAGATCAAAGAAAGCAATATTGAAAGATTTTATTAAGATTGGTGTTGATATTATTTATGGCGATCTCATGGATAACAGTTGTGTTGATCGAGCAATCAATGGTATTGATTACGTTTATCATCTTTCTCGAGGGAGTGGTCCTTCGTGGAATAATTATCTGACCACAGACTATTTGCCAACAAAGTATCTTTCAGAGGCCTGTGCTAGTCATAACATAACCTTGATATATGTATCAAGTATTGATGTATATTCTCCATGGAATAAGCTGATAAAAATTAAAGATGATCACAAACCCCACAAGGGTCGTATTCGTACGAATAATTATGCAAAAATAAAAGCAAAGAATGAAAGGATAATTAAAGAAATACAGAAGAAAAAAGGATTATCTTCAGTGATAATCCGGCCTGGAATTGTTATTGGGAGGGGTGGAGATCCTTTTCATATGGGAATTGCCAGTTTCGCTTATGGAGCATCTATGTGTACAATAATAGGGAGTGGAAATAATACTCTACCACTGGTATTATTGGATGATTGTGTAAGTGCGATGATTAATGTACTGGAAAAGAAAGATGTAATTGGTAAGTCTTTTAATATAGTAGGTGAAGGATGTTTGACAGCAAATGAGTATATAGATGAGCTCGAAATGTTGATGAAAATAAAGATTAAACGAAAGTATCGATCTGCAATGATTGTATATATAGAAGAGCTCATAAAGTGGTCAATTAAGAAGTTGAGTAGGAAAAAAGAGATCGGTTTTCCAAGTTACACAAGTGTAAAAGGAAAGTCCTTTGTTGGTTCTTTTAATAACACTAATATAAGAAAAGAGTTAGCCTGGCAGCCAGAAAGCGGTAGAGATATTATTGTTAAGAAAGGTATTGAAGAGTCTGTTCTAAAATACAAAAAAAACTAGATATTTGAGATTTAAAACTAAACCTGATAATAACTGCGGTTAAAAAATAATCGAATAATCGGAAAGAGGGTTGTATTGCATGATTAGAGTAGGCATCGCCGGTCTGGGTAGAATGGGTGTATCTCACTTCGCAATCGCCAATTCACATCCATCGGCAAAAGTAGTATCTATTTGCGAGCCGGCAGCTTTTGTGCGCAAAGCATTGGAAAGACATGCACATGTCAAGTGCTTCAAACACTACGAGGACATGGTCGAAAAAGAGAGTCTTGATGCCATTTTTATTACTACCCCAACGAGATATCATTATCCAATGACACGCCTCGCCATTGAAAATGGTTTACATGTTTTTGTGGAGAAACCGTTTTGTTTAAATCCGCAGGAAGGACAGGAGTTGGTAAAACTTGCTACGGAAAAAGGAATTGTTAATCAAGTAGGGTATCATAGCAGGTTCCTGGGAACATTCCGTGAAGCGAAGCGGCTGATTGGCTCCAGGAAGTCAGGCGATGTATATCATGTTTTGGGTGAAGTATATGGACCAGTTGTCCTTCGTGAAGCAAAAAAAACATGGCGAACTGAGCCGACAAAGGGCGGCGGTTGTCTCTATGACTATGCGGCGCATATAATAAATCTGATGCAGTTCCTGAACGGTCCGATAAAGTATGTATCAGGTTCCGTCCTGCAAAATATATATTCAAAAGAAGTCGATGATGCCGTCTTTTCTTCAATTCAATTTGAAAATGGCGCCACCGGTCAGATCCGGGCAAATTGGAGTGAAGACACCTACAGGAAATTTACTGCACAGGTCACAGTCTTCGGTAAATTCGGGAAGATAAGAGTTGATGCACAGGAATTACACGTCTTTTTTAAGCAATCGCTGGAAAAAGACAGCTATTGCAGCGGCTGGAATACCCGATGGCTGACGGATCTATCGCCAGGGGTAGGGTTTTACCTGCGGGGAGAGGAATATTCATTACAGGTTGATTATTTTCTTAGGGCCATAAAAAACGGAACACGCAACAATACTAATTCCTTCGCAGCAGCGCATGACACCGATAAGGTAATTTCTCTTATCAAGGCTGATGCAGATGGGAGGACGGGATAAAAATGGACAGGATTCTGTTCGGGGATAATCAGTTTTTTGGTGTCAATCATCTATCAGAAGAAAAGTCCCGGGCACAATCAGAGAGGTTCCGGGACACAGGAAAGATAATTGAAGTTCTCGATTTTGTGTATGAAGCAGGTTTACGTACATTTATGTGTACAACCCATGATCGTATTGAAGAAGTCTGCAACCATATCAGGGAGAATAAAAACCGGTACACCGGGTTTCGCATATATCCGTGTTTACCCTACGGACACAAATATAATAATGCGGTTGCAGAACTTGGGCTTTTCGGAGCAGTAAAGAAAATGCTGCCCGGAAATTTGATAGGATCAATCGCCCGGGGAGGGGCGGCGGTCGCTCAGGGCAACTATATATCGATGATGAAAATGCTTATTGATGCTGAATTGAAGATGTTCCGGGGTATAGAAACGGGAGTTATCTTTCTTCAGAATATTGTCACTGACTTGCTGCTGGGAATGGGGATGACAGATTTCCTGGGTGCGTTTCATGACTATGTTAAGAAGGAATATAAGGTGGAGGCAGGCTTCATAAGCATGAATTTCCCAAAATTACTTCCGGAACTTGAAAAATGCGGAATAAAAAATCCGATCATTTGCACATCGATCAATAAAATTGGGTTCCGCATGCCGGGTGGATTACATCTGTACGAAGACCTTGCTGCTCAGGGCAGGTGCAGACTTATTGCAATGCAATCACTTGCGGCAGGAGCCATCAAGCCGGAGGAAGCTATGGTCTATGTATGCAGACAGCACGGCATACAATCCATACTTTTTGGCGCATCTACCCGAGACCACATTTTGGAAACTAAAAGTCTGATTGATAAGTTTTCATGCCAATGAGCAGATCGATTCCATGAATAATAAACTGTCGCTTGCGTATCTTACAACAGCATATCCAGCAGTAAGTCATACTTTTATTCGAAGAGAGCTTCTGGAGATTGAACGGAGAGGACACTTCGTCATGCGATTATCTCTTCGCTGTGATTCAAAGAACTTGGTAGATCCTCTTGATATAGAAGAAGAAAAAAAAACCTTCTGCTGCCTGTCCCAACCGATCTGGGTTCATTTTAGCTCATTTTTACGAACTGTTTTATTCAGACCCGTACGATTTCTTCTGGCTTTACGGCTTGGTATCTCAACTGCTCGATTGAGTGACCGCGGTTTGCTGAGAAACTTGTCATACCTTGCGGAAGCATGCACATTTTTATGGGTGCTGAAGAAAAATGCAGTCGAGCATGTGCATGTTCATTTTGGAACCAACGCGACTGCAGTTGCCCGGTTTATAAAATACCTGGGTGGTCCCGGCTACAGCTTTACCGTGCATGGACCAACGGAATTTGATTCAGCCATCGGATTTGATCTTCCGGGAAAAATACAGGATGCACGTTTTGTCATTGCCATAAGCGATTTCTGCTCTGCCCAGCTACGGCGCTGGACGGCTCCTGATGAATGGAAAAAAATACAGATTGTTCACTGTACAGTTGGAGATGATTTTTTCAGTCTCCACCGCGCAATCCCTTATAACTGCAGACGCTTTGTATGTGTAGGACGGCTTGCAGCCCAGAAAGGACAGCTTGTCCTGATTGATGCTTTTTACAGACTAATATCTTCCGGCAGAAAATCAGAACTGATATTTGCAGGAGATGGAGAACTTCGTCCGGAGATTGAAAAGCGTATCAGGCAACTTGGCATAGAGGATCATGTTCGGATAACCGGTTTCCTATCGGAACTGGATGTTAGAGAGAAGATTCTGAGCAGCCGGGCCCTGGTGATGCCCAGCTTTGCAGAAGGACTTCCAATGGTTATAATGGAAGCCTTTGCACTCGGCAGACCGGTAATAAGCACGTATGTTGCCGCCATTCCCGAGCTTGTCCATCATGGTGAAAATGGATGGCTTGTTCCTGCGGCAAATCCTCACGCGCTGTACGAAGCACTTATCGATGCTTACGACTCTCCTCTGGAAAAGCTGTCAGCTTTTGCTGCAGATGGACGCGGCATAACTTATTCCCGTCATCGAACCGAAACTGAAGGGGAGCGTCTTGAAGATCTCTTCCTTCATATGAGCAGGTGAAAGAGCAGGAATTATGGAAAAGTCTACTCGAAGAATGGATTGGATTGTTTGTCTGGGCGGCGAGGACTGGTGGTATCACAGTCATGGACATTTTGATATCCAACTGATGAAGCAGTTCACCGCGGCGAGAAATGTTTTATACATCTGCTCAATTGGAATGCGTATGCCGAGTCTGACACGCGACAAAATGTTCTGGACCCGTTTGCGAAGAAAACTGCGAAGTATCCTGCATCTGCTGAAGCAGGTCGACACCAGTCTCTATGTGTACAGCCCCTTACCACTCCCTTTTTATGGAAGCAGATTTGGCCGCTGGCTGAATCGCATTGTTTTGCAGCTGCAGCTGCGGATCGTATATCGAATCCTGAAAATCTCAGAACCGCTCCTGTGGATAAATACTCCGACAGCGTGGCCGGTTGCTGCGCCCTTGCCATACAATGGACTTGTGTATCAGAGAACGGACGACTATGCCTCCTACGATTTTGAAAATTTCAATGCCGGTTATGTTAAGAGTCTCGATATAGAACTCATGAAAAAGGCGGATATCGTAATACATGTCAGCGATGAGTTACACAAAGAAGCCCGGGAATATACCAGCAAGTCCCTTCTGGTGATTCAGGGGGTTGATGAAAGGTTTTTCAGATGCAGTAGTGAAGAGCCGGCAGATATAAAGAACATACCCCGCCCGATTATAGGATATGTTGGAGGAATGGATCGTTATAAGTTTGATACCAGACTGATCTACAGTGTGGCGGAAGGCCTACCGGACTGTTCCTTCGTTCTGATTGGCGCCCCAAATCCGAATACCTCCATACTTGAAGAACTGTCCAACGTATACTTTCTCGGGAGTAGAAACCATGAGCTGATCCCTGACTATGTATGCAGTTTCGATGTATGCATGGTCCCGACGGCCCTTACTGAATGGGGGCTGAAATGCAGACCTTTGAAACTGATGGAGTATATGGCCACCGGCAGACCCGTGGTGGCTTCACCAACACCGGCCTCAGCAGCTTTCAGTGAACGGGTAATTATTGCAGAGGATGTTCCATCATGGATCTATGGTATCCGGCTTGCTCTGCGTCGGAATCAGGTCGAAGGACCGGAGTTAGTGGCTTCTGCTTTTCTGGAGTCATGGAAGAGCCTTGCGATAAAGCTTTGGGATGAGATGTGTTCCCGCGGGCTTGTGGAATGTGCTTTACATGGTAAAGAAACACAGGAGCGGGGCAATACATGAAGAAGAGGTTGAAAATCTGCGCCGGCGCGTCAGCAGGCGGACATCTGAATCAGCTCCTTGCGCTTTTGGATCATTCCGACAACTGGCCAGGAAAGCCTGACTTTTATGTTACAACTCTGAAGGTCGTTGCCAACCGCCTTAAAGAACGCGGTTCCGTATATATTATCGGCGAGGCAAACAGACACCATCCCCTTCTGGGAATAATGGTTTTTCTCAGAGGTTTGAAGATTGCCTTCCGAGAGCGTCCGGACATTGTTATAACTACTGGATCGATGCCCCTGGCTTTTTTTTGTCTTTCCTCGAAACTGTTCGGCGCCCGTATTGTCTGGATAGACAGTATAGCGAATATCGAGCGATTGTCGGTCAGCGGACGCTTTGTAAGAAAGTTCGCTGATGTATGTCTTACCCAATGGCCCTATCTTGCATCGCCGGATGGATCAGTGCAGTATGTTGGAGAAATCCTGTGATTTTTGTTACTGTCGGGACATCTTTTCCTTTTGATCGTCTGATAAAAGCCATTGATGCTGCTGTGCAGCAGGGGCTTGTAAGAGAAGATTTCTTTGCGCAGATTGGAAAAGGCGGCTGCGCACCCAGAGGTTTTCCTTTCAAGGAAATCCTGGATAAGAAGGAATTTGACGCCTGCTTTGCCGAGGCTGATGCGATAATATCGCATGCGGGTATGGGAACAATATCAATGGCCCTGGAGATGAATAAGCCCATCCTTGTTATGCCCCGACTGAAGAAATACAAGGAACTTGTGAACAATCATCAGCTTGCTGCAGCCAGAAAATTCACGGAGATGGGACACGTCCTGTCTTTTTATGAGGAACAGGAGCTGCCGGTGAAAATACTGGAACTGAAAAATTTCAAACCCGTTCCGAGGATATGTAATATTCAGGGAGTCTCTGAGAAAATTGCCCAAATCATCGAAGAAACCATGAAAAATCTGCAGGATGCAGAAGTACCTGACGGCGGAATATAAAGGAAAAAAATAGAACGACCTTTAAAATGGATATCCCATTCAGGTGGCGCTATATTGTATCGGGATAGAACAGTGCCCTCTGGTACAGGTTCCGGGTACTGTCTGCGAACACATATCGGATAACCTGTGAGAGGTAAGGAGAATTGAGATGCCAGTCAGGAACCACACAAATTTGGTAAATCATTCCTTTATTAAAAAAATTATTATCATGAGTAGTGTCGTTCTTATATCCGCCCAAATATACGCATTAACTCCAATCGCACGATGGGATGTTGTCCCCTATCAGCGGGTAGACAGAAGCGAGGTGTTCAATGCCGGAATTGTGGCTTTTTCGAAAGCAGGAATCGACCGGATCACCTTTACTGTAAGCGGGCAGGGATACAGCGGCCCGAATCCCCAGGTGTCCCGTGAGATGAGATACAATCCCCGGACAGATGTGTTTGAGTACTGGGTGCCGCTTAATGCCGCTAACTTTTCTTCAGATGGAGTTTTTACAGTTGCTGCCAGGATATACGGTAATGACGGTGACTATCGCGACCTGGAACCATTATCTCTGGTAGTTGATTCCAGCGGGAATCTGCCGCAGCCGAAGGCATGGGTCAGTAACTCCGGAAGCAACGCAACCGGAATTATTGGCAACAGCTCGTGGCCCTTCGCGACAATAAGCGGAGCGGTTGCAGCGATCCAGGCAAGCAACAGCGGTAAAGCAGACGGTGGAATTGTGTATCTGGAAGAGGGGATTTATGAGCTTGGAAACGGCAGTGTATCGACCTCCGCTGAATGGCTGACAATCAGCAAAGCTTCCGATGCCGACAAGGACAGGACCCGTATTGTAAACGGGGGAACTGTAAGCAATACCGGACTTCTGCGGTTCGAAAGCGTCAGAATCGAAAGCAAGGGAAGGGGCGATCTCTACCTTGCAAGCAGTCCGTCCCTGATATGGCTTGATAAGTGTGATATTATCGGGGCCGGACGGCACACGGCGCAGTCGAATCCGACTTTCAGAAGCAATGGCAACCAGTATGTGACGGACAGTTTCTACTTTGATATGGATTATGGCATGCACTACGGCATTCTCGGCCGCCATGTTACCATGGAAAGGATCGGCAACGACCCCTTTGTAAATGTTCTGTGCATAATCGGGGCAGTGGTTAATGATGTAGACCCCGGTACCACCTATTGGCATGCGGATGGTTACCAGGCACATACTGAACCGTCCGAAAACCGGATTATCTACGGGTACTATGGCACAAATCTTCATTATCAGGGATTGTTTCTGCGGGGGAACGGTACACATCGAAATAACGCGTTCATTAATATCTTCATGGAGATGCGTCCTCCGGGACGACCCGGATATGCAGGAGGACAAGCCATTCTCAGCAGCGGCGATATTTACGGCCGATGGGACCATCTGCTGATGTGGCATTGCTCCTTTCCAGCCGAGGATTTTTCTATTTATGAGGAGCCTGGTCTGGGACACTCTTTTGTCAACGTTTCTTTTATTGGTAACTTATTCCGTGAGTATGTTGATTATGTTACCCAGGGAAGTGATGATCCGCCGTATGCCGCTCCGGGGAACAGCGGCAGTAACGAATTTCGCTTCAATCATTTTACCTGGAGTGCTGTTGATCAGGGTGGCGGGAGATCGTCGGACCCCCACTGGTTCTCCAAGTCACCCGACAGTGCAGTAAGCCCCACACAGTCGGTCGGAGACCCGATGGTGAATCTTGCTGATCCGAACAATACGCTTTTCGGTACACCCTATGACAATTCTCCGCTGGTTGACCGTATCCCGTTTTCAACTGTACCAACGGACGCGTTGGGAAATCTGCGGGATTCCCGGCCGGATATCGGCGCACTGGAAGCGAATGGCTTGAGCGGGTATAAACCGCTTGAACCCCCTACACAGATACGTGTGCGGTAGAAGTACACATCGGAACGAAATGCCAGGAGAACTCCGGTAAAAAGTGGATATGCCAGACAACAGAATATCATCGGTGGATCCTGATTTCAGCCGGGAGAAAATCGAAAAAGGGAAGTATCAGCCCGAAAAAAGGCTGCTGCATACAATACGGCTGTATCAAGTGTATAAAGAGAGAAAAGGCATTTTCTCTCTACTGCTGTCGAAGATTACGGTTGTACGCTACAGGTTCTGGTCTGCCGTATGCGGGGCTGATATTCCACTTGATACAACGATCGGGTATGGATTATTGATTCCACATCCAAATGGTATTGTAATCCATCCCGATACTGTAATCGGACCCAATTGTCTGATCTTGCAGCAGGTGACCCTGGGGACCCGAGGACCGGGCTCCGGGGCCCCTGTGCTTGAAGGGCATGTGGATATCGGTGCCGGGGCGAAGGTTCTTGGGGGAGTTCATTTGGGCGCACACTGTAAAGTCGGAGCGAATTCGGTCGTTGTATGCGATGTGCCCGGCGGGGCTACCGCTGTGGGAGTTCCTGCCCGTATTATTCGCTCTACAGGTTCTTCTGATCCGAACTCTCCGTAGAGGCTTTTTTTTTCAAATCAATTAAAAAATCTCATGGTAAAAGTACGAATGTGGCATAGTTGACAGTCAATTGAAAGAGGTCAGAATGTTTGAAAATATACGTGCAGATAAAATGCGATACAAGGATTCAGGCATATGGCTCCTGCAGACCGGTTTCTGGGTTACGTTTGTATATCGTTTTGGATCCTGGACGGGCAGGATCCGGCCCAAAATATTACAGATTCCGTTTCGCATGGTATATGCGCTTTGTATTATTCCAGTTCATTGTTTTACTAACGTGTACATACCGTCTCGTGCACAAATAGGGCCCGGTTTACTGTTAAAGCATCCCAATTTAATTTTCATTTCAAAAGAAACTGTAATAGGGCCTGAGTGCACCATTTATCATGACGTGACTTTCGGTCATGGATCACGTCCGGGAGGGCCTGAGCTTGATACCAGTGTCGTTGTTTTCCCGGGGGCGCGAATACTGGGGGGAATACATATCGGAGAAAACGCCCATATAGGCGCCAATACTGTTGTTACCCAGGACATCAAACCATGGACAATGGTAATTGCGCCAAAACCAAGTCAGCTGCCTATGCGAATGACGAAGGCTTTACTAAGAAAATGTAGTGAGTAGCATTTCCTGCGCACTTGAACTTGAAAAGCAAGAATCCAGGATGAATACTATTATTTCCAGGAAAACACGGATGCAAAGGCAGTAAGAATATGGAAAATACGACTGAAGAAAATATGAACCCTGCTCAGGAAAGAACAGCCGTTGAATCACTACTGTACTGTTTATCATATCTGCTTCGGCACAAGTTTCTGATTATAAGCCTTACAATTCTCGCTGCTGCCGGAAGTGTCGGCTTTGCTGTGCTGTCTCTTTGGCTTCCCCCGGAAAAAAGTCCCTTGCCGAATTATTACAGAGCATACGCGGTTCTCATTGTCAGTCAGGGAAGCCCTGGAAACATGACTGCCATGCTTGCAGCCCTGGGTATCCAGGCTCCCCTGGGGCGTAACGAAATGAACTATGGTGAGCTTGGAATACGTGTTATACGGAGCCGTCCTTTTATCGACGATATTATCAGGAAGCATAACATAATAGAGCGGCATGAGATTAAAGAGCGGGAAAAGAGTCTGTCCCGGCAGATTGTGCATAACAGCACTGAAATAATATACGAACCCCGAACTGGAACAATGCAGATAAGCTATGAGGACATTGATCCTGTTTTTGCCCGGGATGTTGTTGAAAGCATGGTTCTTGGCCTGCAATTGTGGTTTGATAATTGGGATGGAACCATTTCACAACAGCAGCTGCGTGAGATGGAAAAGAAAATTGATGAGGTGTCACGGGAAATAGACCGGCTGGAGGATGAGATAACTGAATTCCAGACAAGGTACGGGGTGTTGTCAATCAGTCAGCTTGCCGAATCGCAGTCTTCAATGATAAGTGCCCTTCAGCAGCAGCTTATCCAGGTAGAAATGGCCATTAGAAACTATTCCGGATTCGCTAATATAGAAGATCAGGAATTAATTCAGCTGCAGTCCCAGCGAGAAAGTCTTCTTGCTCTTATACGGCAGATAGATCAGGGACAGAGTACCGGCGGAGTGCGGCAAATGCCGTCACGTGATGAACTGCCGACTTTGGCTATTGAATACTCTCACATGCGAATGAATCATGAAATACAAATGAGGATTTTTCAGAATCTTAAAGAGCAATATGAGCTGCAAAGGTTGACGAGTACGGGTACATCTGCTTTCAGTTTGCTGGAACCTGCTGAAATCCCCGACGAAAAATCAGGACCAAGCCGGGGACAGTTATGTATTTTTATTACACTGGCAGGATTCATGATGTCCATAGGGTTTGCTGTATTGATTGACTTTACAAGAAATATAAAAAAAGATCCAAAAAAAATGAGCATATTAAAAGGGGACCATGAAAAACAGTAGTACTGCTATGGGTAATCATGATGTTCCTGCAGGAGAACAAAGGTATCGGGTCATGAAAAGAATAGTATTTTTTTTGCTGGTAATTATCACTTGCCCGCCTTTTCTTGCTGCACAGGACTTTGGTCTTGAACAGCAATATATGGACAGATGGACGGGAGGACTCGCTGCACCGGAAGGCGGGCAGGAAGAGGAGCTGGTGGAAGCGCAGATTGCAAGGCTCCAACTGGCAATTTCCAACGAAAACTATCCAGTAACTCCTGGAGATATTTATCGTATAACATTTACAACCGCGGGAACTCTTGTAACAAATCAGATTATTGTTGAAAGTGACTACTCAATAAACATGGGTATCTTTGGGAAGATAGATGCCAGGGGAATAAGTTTCCCTCAGTTAAAAAAGCAGGTTGAAAAGATTATACAGGAAGGGTATCCCAGGAGCCTGCCTTCACTTACCATGATATCCACCGGCACTTTTGAGGTCCCTGTTGTCGGTGAAATACCGCGGACCATGTATGTAACTGCATGGGGACTGTCACGCCTTGACAGTGTTGTGGAAGGAGTACTCGGGCGTCATTCGTCATTACGGAATATCCGGGTTATTTCTCCTCAAGGGATACCACGGGAATACGATCTCTGGATGGCCCGGTACAAAGGCGACTTATCCGAGAACCCATTAATCAGTCCGGGTGACAGAATAGAGATTTCGCGGGTGAAGAAAGAAATCAGGATTATGGGAGAGGTTTACAGACCGGGAACGTATCAGCTAAAAGAGGACGAAAGCCTGCAGGACATCAAGTATTTTTCAAGCGGGTTTACCCCTCTGGCCGATTTGAAAAGAGTATCTGTTGAACGTTTTTCTGGTAATGAAGCCCAATTGATTGTTTTTGATTTTCATGAGTTTGAGGGCAGGTTTGACTTTGAAGACAGGGACATTATAACAATTCCATCAAAACGTGATCAGGATCTGCAGGTAACAGTAGTCGGAGCAGTATTTAATCCCGGAAGATACCAGTATACGCCTCCGGAAACCTATATGTATTATGTCAACATGGCTGGTGGTATTGATTTTGAAAGAAATTCCAGAAACGAGGTGACTATTGTTGACCGGTACGGTAATCAGCACGATCCGAGTCATCCGATCAGGCCGGGAGATACTATAACGGTCCTGAATAACAACTTCGTATATAATTTTAACAGGCATTTCCCGGTGGTCACAACCGGTTTCGCATTTATTCTGACAGTTATTTCGATCATCAACCTGGCAAATCAGTAGATTCCCGGGATATCTGCGAAAACTCTGTATCCACTTCCAATTAAGTTCCGGAGGATGTGTGGAAAAAAGCACAGTAAAAAAGGCCTGTGGAACATGTTTCTTTACGGAAGATGTTCCGGGCGTGATTATTGAAGATAACGGCAGTTGTAATTTCTGTAACAGCGGTGTGTTTATTGAAGAAAACGATAAGCTGACCTTCTCAAACCTGGAAGAACTAAAAAAAATTGCTGAGAAAATTCGCAATACTCGACAGGGAAAATACGACTGCATTATAGGAGCATCCGGTGGGCTTGATAGTTCCTTTGTAATTTATGTTGTAAAGAAACTGCTTGATCTGAATCCGCTGGTCGTTAATTATGAGAATCCATTTTCTAAAAATCTTGCAAAAGAGAATCTCCAAAAAATCTGCCGATCCCTTGGGGTGGATTTGAAGACGATAAAAAGCCGACAGGGATACGACAAGAAATATGTCAGATCAATTTCAAGAGCGCTGATTGCTACCGATGCATATTGGGGATGCTGCGCTTTCTGTAATTATATACTTCCGGTGGTAATTCATAACGAAGCAGTGAAGGCGGGGATAAAAACAATCTTCGGCTCGTATAACCTTTTTGAGAACCGATCTACGCGGTATCTAACTAAATCGTATAAAATAAAATTCATGCTGAAAAATCTTTGGCAAGCGCGTATAAAGGAAAAAATACGGTTCGTGCTGTATTTGATAAGCGCGCAGTACTATTTTATCCGGTTCAAACTGGAGAATCCTGCAGAAGTTATTTTTAAAACAATTTTCAGCCTGACAACCATATCTGCATTGTTTCAGCAACCCGTATCCAGGATCACCAGCAGGTTACAGGTAATCAATGTGACTGAATATATTAAATGGGACATATATGAGATAGTAGCGGTTCTGAAAAAGGAGTTGAACTGGATTCCCCCGGACGAGCCTTATCTGCCAATGCGTTTTGATTGCAGACTTGAAGACGGCTTCATTGAGCATACATACAAACGCGCAATCGGAATAACCCTGCGTGGTATAATGTGCAATCACCTGATATATGCAGGAGTGAAAAAAAGAGAAGACCTTGAATCGTCTATTCGTGTTTATGAATCTGATATGCTTGTGGAACGAGAAAAATTAATCAGTGAACTTACTGCCTCACTTAATAATAATCCAGAAAAGACATTGTCGCAGGAATGTGATTAAAACTCCTTGAAGATGGTCCTTCATCTGGTTTCAGCATTTGACGACATTCGGTGCCGGGCTGCGGTATCTTCCCCGTGTATCTATTATCAGCTGGGCGTTTTTAAGAAGGAGATCATAGTCAAAATCGTCATGGTCTGTTGCAAGAATTATGCAGTCTGATGATTGTACGTTTTGCAGATTAAATTCACTGCTTTCAAGGTCAAATCGGTATTCACGCATAGGGGGGAATGTCGGATAATAGTGGTCGATGTAACCGTAGTCAGCCCCTTTCTCTCTTAAAAGTTCAAGCAGGCGGACCGATGGCGACTCTCGAACATCGTCGATATTCTTTTTATACGAAAGTCCCAAAACGAGAACCCTTGCGCCGTTCAGGGCTTTTCCCTTTTTGTTTAAAGCTTCAATAGTCTTATCAATAACCCATTCAGGCATTCGTGTATTAATCTCTCCTGCCAGCTCTATAAAACGGGTATTAAGATTATACTCTCGGGCCTTCCAGGTCAGATAGAACGGGTCGATGGGAATGCAGTGACCACCCAACCCGGGCCCGGGGTAAAAAGGGGTAAAACCGAAAGGCTTGGTAGAGGCTGCATCTATTACTTCCCAAATATCAATACCCATTCTATCTGCAATGGTTTTCATCTCATTTACGAGACCTATATTGACCGATCGGTAAATGTTCTCCAGGAGTTTTGTCAGTTCTGCAGCTTTCGTTGAACTTACCGGGTGGACCGTATCAATGATCGATTTGTACAGTACCGTACCGACTTCAAGGCATGTGCTGGTAGTTCCCCCAATAACCTTGGGAATACTCGATGTTGTGAAATTCTTGTTTCCGGGATCTTCCCTTTCCGGCGAATAGACAAGAAATACATTTTCACCAATGATGAAGCCGGATTGTTCCAAACGTGGTCGGAGCAACTCGTCCGTAGTTCCTGGATACGTGGTGCTCTCCAGACTCAGAATCTGCCCTTCCCGGAGGTGCGGCAGAATCGATTCGAAGGTGTTGACCACATATGAAAGGTCCGGTTCCCTGTATTTATTCAAGGGAGTTGGTACGCAGAGTATAAGCGCATCCGCTTCCCGGGCCCTTTCGTAATCGGATGTCGCTGCAAGCAGCCCTTTACCCACCGCTTCGGATACACGCGCGGCTCCGATGTGTTTAATGTAGGATTTTCCCTTAATGAGAGTATCAATTTTTACAGAATCGATATCAAATCCCAGTACCTGATAACCTTTTTCTGAAAAGGTGAGTGCCAGGGGCAGTCCCACATAGCCAAGACCGATAATACCAATTACAGCTTCTTTATTTTTAATACCTTCGATAAGAGACAGCGAAAAATTAGCTACTTTCATTCAGTCTACTTCCTTATCTGTAAAACTTCCATGCACAGCAACCTGATTGCATTGAAGCGTCTCGTGATCCTTTTACATACTCCACATTATGAACAACAAACACTTGGCTGTGTCAAGATAGGGGGTGAGCTCCCAATAATACAGTAAACAGAATCACCGACAAAACTATTCCCCTGGAAACTATAACTAAAAGAAATTGGAAAAGCCAAACTTTATAAAGATGGTTGATAGAAGACACACTCCGCAGAACAGATAGCTGTTTTTTAATCTCTCTGGCTGTATTAAGGGGGATACTATGAAATTAAAATATCTGATATCTTTATCCGTTATTGTATTGATATACCTTTTTTCCTGTAATGATCCCAGCGATTCTTTTCAATTGAATACTATTCCTGATGCTCCCAGCGGCTTGAGTGGAACAGCAGAATCCGGAATAGGAGTACACTTGAGTTGGACAGACAACGCTGACAATGAGGAAAGCTTTACAATTGAGAGAAACCTTGATGGAGCAGGATATGTACCTATAGCCGTGGGACTTGCTGCGAATACGGAAAGCTACAGCGACACGGATTTTGATCTATATGAGGAGCACAGCTTCGAATACCGGGTCTTTGCGACAAACAGCGTCGGTAACTCAGAGTATTCGAATGAACTACTTGTTAATTATTCAAGGATAAATCCTTCCTGTCTGATCATCGACCATGAGTCAATTGCGGAATTTGATCTTCTTACTCCGTCGCAAATCGCCGAAGCAAAAAAAGTTTTGATGATAATTGCCGGAGAGTCGCATGTTAAAGCCTATTGGTCTGGCCTCCAATTAATAGAAGACCAAGATCCAGCATATTCCGTAGAGGTTACAGTAGCTGGTCGTGCTGAAGATTACTCGGATGAATATATTCGCTTTGAACGCTATTATTACAATGGATCAGATTGGATAGATACAATGGGGGAAGAGGACTTCTTTACCAATGCTGCTGCCAGAAGTGAGATTGTCGCCGGACTTGAATATATCGATAGTAAATTTTCCGGTACAGTATTATTCGGTTTAGGATGGTGTTGGGACATGACAGATAATAATCTTACTGCAGATAAAGATCCTGTCTATGATGTCAGCTGGGCCGGAAGCTCTGTCGCCGGACCGGAAGGCGATCGCCCATGGGGTAT
>Ga0334895_1002172_pt1 | contig 17452 bp, 17 predicted proteins | sample GraSluR3_MG_7_FD_207229 | JGI IMG/M metagenome (GOLD analysis project Ga0334895, IMG submission 207229) | Sludge microbial communities from methane-producing bioreactor in Wageningen University, Netherlands - Granular Sludge_31_05-R3 | ecosystem: Engineered > Bioreactor > Anaerobic >... | reverse complement strand
GGTGCCTGTCTACACCGTCAGTACCATGATTCCGGTCATGCTGATCGCTATCGGGGTGGCGGACGGTATTCATATGCACAATACCATCCGTCATCTGATGGAAGAGACACCGGATATCTCCCGGGATGAACTCGTGCAGAGGACCATGCAGGCGATGACTCGTCCGGTAATCATGACCTCTGTAACCACGGCAGTGGGTTTCCTCTCCCTGATGACAAGTCAGGTACTGCCGGTGCGCTACTTTGGTCTTTTTACCGCCGCCGGCGTCCTTTCGGAGATGTTGATGTCCCTGCTGCTCTTTCCCGCAACGATCTACCTGCTGGGACCGCCGAAACTGCGCATCAGGCCGAGGGGCGATAAAGAGAGGGCGGGAGCCCCCGGAAACTTCAGCCGCAGAGCAGGAAACCTGCTTATGGCCCATCCCTGGAGGGTGGTGCTGGCCGGTATTGCGCTCTTCGCCCTCGCGGGTCTGGGAACTTCCCGGGTCTGGATCGATACGAGCTTTCTTGCCAACTTCGAGAAGGACAGCCCGGTGGTCGAAACCGATACCTTTGTAAATGAGAATTTCGGCGGTACCTCCACCTTGAACGTAATTTTCAGCGGAAGCGAGGACGACACCTTCAAGCAGCCTGAGGTTCTCGAACTGATGGACGCGCTGCAGAAGGAGGTCGAACAGGATCCGGTGGTCGGCGACAGCTTTGCCCTGACCGACTATATGCGTCGTATGCACCGGGTCATGCACGAGGATGATCCGGCCTACGACGCGATCCCCGAAACCAGCGACATGGTGGCCCAGTATCTGCTGCTCTACGAAATGTCAGGGGACCCGGATAATCTGAACCAGGTGGTAGATTATGATTACCGCGAAGCCAATCTGACCTTTCAGCTGAAGAGCGACAGTTCGGCCTTTATCGAGGAGATTATCGAGGTAATCGATCGCTATGCAGAGAGCTTCGAAGAACACGGCGTCAGGATGCGCTACGCCGGAAGCGGCTACAAGTCCCTCGTCTTTGCCAGCCTGCTTCTGGAGGGTCAGCTCTTCAGCCTGCTGCTCTCCTTCGGAATTGTCGCCCTTCTCTTGAGCCTCATGTTCAGGAACATCCTGATCGGTCTGGCCGGGACCATTCCAATCACCATTACGGCCATGGTCAATTTTGGCACAATGGGGATTTTAGGGATCCCCTTGAGCGCCTCTACCGCGATTATTTCCGGTATCGCCATCGGCATCGGTGTCGATTACGCCATCCATTTTATCGAGCACTTCCGCAGCGCCCGCTCATCCGGCTTCTCCGGTCAAGCAGCCGTCCTGTCCACTCTTTCGCAGACCGGACGGGCGATAATCTACAATGCTGTGGCGGTAATGGGCGGATTCTCGGTACTGCTGGTCAGCGTCTTTCCCCCGAACCGGCAGGTCGGCGGGCTGGTTGCGCTCAATATGGCCGCCAGCGCGCTTGGTACCCTTACGGTTCTGCTGGTGGTTCTGGTCCTGCTGGACCGCAAAGGAAAGATTACAGCTCACGTTCCGGAGAGTCGTCCGGACACAAACAGCGAAAACTCAAGATAAGGAGAGTCACCATGAAAGAAAAATTTACAAAACTCCTGACAGTTTGTGTGTTGTCAGTAATCGGCTTGACCGGCCTGTTTTCTCAGACAAGCGGGCTCGAGGTCATGGAGAATGTCTATAATCGTCCTGTCGGGGAGGCCATGAGTGCCGAGCTGGTCATGACCATTACCAATTCCCGTGGTGCCACCCGGGAGCGGAGTATTGGACAGTACAGCCTGGACGCGGGAGAGTCTGACAAGAAGATCATGTTCTTTACCGCCCCCGCTGATGTACGGGACACCAGTTTCATGACCTGGTCCTGGGACGACGGCAGGGATGACGACCAGTGGATTTATCTGCCTGCCCTGCGGAGGGTCAAGCGGATAAGTTCGGACAGCAAGAACGACTCTTTTATGGGCTCCGATTTTACCTATGATGACCTGGGGGACCGTCACCCGTCGGAGGATTCCCACCGTATCATCGGAGAGGAGACCCTGATGGGAGAGGGGTGCTACGTGATCGAGAGTATACCCGTGGGGAAGGGGGATGCCTTCACTAAAACCGTCAGCTGGATCGTCAAAGAAAAGTGGATAGGTCTGAAAAAGGACTACTATGACAGGAGGGACACCGTCTATAAAACCCTCTCTATCGAGGAGTTTGAGAAGATAGACGGGTACTGGGTTGTCACAAACATGCTGATGGAAGATAACGACCGCGGCAGTTCCACCCGCATTGAAATGAATGATGTCAGCTTCAACGTTTCCCTTGAAGAGGACTTCTTTTCGGAGCGCCAGATGCGCCTGGGACCCAGGCGCTGAGGCGGAGGGAGGTTTTTATGCGTATTGTAGATGTTACCAGGAAAACACTTCTTGCAGCCGTGCTTCTTCTGCTGGCTTTATGGCCCGCATTGGCCAACGATGTCGAGCTTACCGGTATGCTCCGCAGCTACAGCGGCGTTCGGCTGGAAAAGTCTGACGTCCCGGTGACGGAGCAGACGGTGGATATCAACCTGAGAGGCTGGGGCGACATGACTCAGATAAACGTGAATCCCTATGTGTACGTCGGAGCTGACGGCGAACCCGACATCGGGCTCCGGGAGGCCTATATTGATCTGTTTCTTCCCTCCCTGGACCTGCGTGTCGGTCAGCAGGCCGTGGTATGGGGAGAAGCCGAAGGGGTCTTTATTACCGATATTGTCAGCCCCCAGGATATGCGCTCCTTTATATTGGCGGACTTTCGGGAGATCCGGATGGGAATCCCTGCGGTCAGGGCGGACTATTACGCCGGCCCTTTTACCTTTGAAGCCGTCTGGATCCCCCGCTTTGTTCCTTCCAGGCTGCCGGATTCCGGCTCCATCTGGTTTACCCCGGAGATGAGTGCCTTGAGCGGTGCCGAACTGCCCTCGGACGCCCTGGAAAACAGTGAAATCTTCGGCAAGCTCAGCTACTTCGGTTCCGCCCTTAACGCCGAAGTCATGGCGGGCTATGCCTGGGATGATCAGCCGGTGCGTTTTTCCGGAAGCGATTTCGCGTATGAGCGTTACGCCGTGGCGGGCGGCAGCTTCAGTACCACCCTCGGCTCTTTTGTCCTGCGTTCCGAGGCGGCGGTCTATATGGACCGGGCTTTTACCTATGAAGCCCCTGCTCCGGCGGATAAACACCATCAGCTGCACGGTCTTGCCGGTCTTGACTGGAGCCTGTGGGGGGGCGATATGTCCGCCCAGTATATCGGCGAGTATATTGTCGACTACGACGAGGCTGTTGCGGCCGACGAGTTCGGCCATACCGCGACTTTCCGCCTGCGTGACAGTTACCTTTCAGACACCCTGGAGCTCGAACTCTTCGCGTATCTGGGGATTGATCCCTGGGATGCCCTTCTGCGCCCTTCGTTGACCTACAGTGTTGAGGATGGTGTGGAATTCGAAACCGGAGCGGAGATATTCATAGGAGACGACGAGGGAAAATTCGGCCGCTACAGTGACAACACCATGCTCTACGCATCCCTGCGCTGGTATTTTTAACATAAACGGAGGAACAGAAGATGAATATTGCAAAACCAAAGAACGGAATTGATGCTTCCCCGAACAGGGCAGTTTCCGCAAAGAAGATTCTTGTAAAGGACGAGGTCGAAACGGTGCACCTGGAAATCGCCCCCGGAGGTACGTTGCCGCTGCACAAAACGCCGGAGGAGGTCTTTTTTTATGTTCTGGAAGGAACGGGAGAGATTGAAATTGGAGAGGAGCGTCAAAGGGTGGATGCCGATACCCTGGTGGAGAGTCCGAAGATGATTCCCCATGCCCTGCACAATACCGGCACAGGACCGTTTCGGATCCTGGTTGTCAAAACCCCGAGGCCTGCATGAGCGCAACTGCTGTGCTGATTAATCTTCTGGCCGTCTCCGCCCTGGGGACGGCCTTTGTCAGGGACCGGAAGAAAGCTCGAGCTGCTCTGATGATGGCCTGGAAAATGTTTATTTCCCTGCTGCCCATGCTTATGGTTATTATTATTCTCATCGCGCTACTCTTCGCTTTTATCCCCCGGGAGCGACTGGAATCCTTTCTTGGTGAACAGTCCGGTTTTCTGGGGATTGCGGCAGCCGCTGCCGCCGGAGCAGTCCTGCATATTCCAGCTCTTTTAGCTTTTCCCCTGGCAGCTTCCCTGCTCGAGAAGGGCGCCTCTATCGCAGTTATCGCTGCCTTTGTAACTACCCTCACCATGATCGGCTTTGTAACCCTGCCTCTGGAGATCGAGAGTCTGGGCAGAAAATTTGCTCTGCTGCGAAACGGATTGAGTTTTGCGGCGGCTCTCGGGATCTCTTTTGTAATGGGATTCCTGCTGTGAAGGAGGAAATGAAGAAGGATAAGTCCGATAACAGGAAGCCCCTGCGCCGCTGGGTCCCTGTTGTTGCTCTGGGTCTTATGTCGGCCTTCCTGCTGCTGAGATTCCCGGAGTCTCAAAAGAGCTTCAATGAAACACTCCAATCATACACCATGGAAATGCTCACGGTGTTTCCCGCCGTACTTGTTCTGATGGGACTCTTGACGGTTTTTATTTCAAAGGAGTTTATAAGCCGACATCTTGGCGAAGGATCGGGACTCCGGGGCTTTGCCGTTTCTCTGTTTCTTGGCACTCTACCAACAGGGCCGCTGTATATGGCATTTCCACTGGCTGCGGTTTTCCAAAGGAAGGGTGCCCGGACAGCAAACCTGGTTATTTTTCTTTCCTCCTGGGCCTGTATCAAACTGCCGCAGGAGCTGGTTGAGCTGCGTTTCCTTGGTTCCCTCTTTATGCTGACGAGGCTTAGCCTGACAGTTGTTGCGGTCGTTGCAATGGGACTGATAATCGAGAGGCTAACAGCTGGAGCTGACCGGGATTCGTTGTAAGCTTTTTTTCGGTCTTGCAGTTGCCGGAGTAAGAATTATAAAATCATCCCGTGAAGGATGAATATCTCAGGCGCTTGAATCGGGTCCTCGACTATATTGACACCCACCTGGGTGAGGACCTTAACCACGAAACCCTGGCTGCTGAAGCAGCCTTCTCACGGTTCCATTTTGCCCGGATATTTTCTGCCGCTCTTGGTGAATCCCTGGGAGCCTACATCCAGCGGCTGCGCCTGGAACGGGCTGCGGGTTATATATCGAGTCGCCCTGATATGACGATAACGGAGATCGGTCTGGAATCGGGGTTTTCCTCTCCTGCGGTTTTTTCCCGGGCTTTTCGCGACCATTTTGGCATGAGCCCCAGCGAATGGCGGGCAGGAGGAGGCGCTGTTTACAGCAGAAATTGCAAACTGCAGAGCAAGCGGTATTATCCCATGAGCATATATTGCGAAGCAACGACGGTGGATTCCTCGTATTCTGTTTATACACAACAGAAATGGAGGGTATCTATGAAAACACCAACAAAAAAGCTCGATTACACTGTGCAGGTAGAGGAGCAGCAGGAAAAGACGCTGGCTTACGTTCGGCACACCGGTCCCTATGCCGGGAACGAGGAACTTTTCCACGCTCTGTTTTCCAGGCTGTTGAAATGGGCGGTCCCGCGGCAGCTTTTTCAAGCGGGTACAACAGAGATGCTGACTATCTACCATGATTCTCCGGAGATAACCGAAGAGGAGAAGCTCAGGATTAGCGTCTGCATTACTGTTCCCCCTGATACCGAGGTTTCCGGAGAGATAGGAAATACTGTGATTCCCGCAGGGCGCTACGCGGTCGGGGAATTCCTTATCTCTGCGGATGAATACGGGGATGCCTGGAACAGTCTCTTTGCCGGGTGGCTCCCGGAAAGCGGGTACCAGTGCGGAGAAGGGCCCTGCTACGAGGTGTATCTGAACGATCCGGAAGAACATCCGGACGGCAAACATCAGGTCGCGATTCATATTCCGGTCGTTCCCCTCTAACCTGCATTTTTCAAGGGGTCTGTATTGACAGTTTCTCGGTCATTCCTTATGGTTAAACCAAACGGTTAAACCATAAGGATAGTTTGCATGGATAAACCAGTCGATACAGGCACTGAACAGCAGATTTTGCAGGCCGCTCACCGGGTAATCATCCGAAGGGGCAAGTCCGGGACAAGAATGCAGGAGATCGCCGACGAGGCGGGGGTAAACAAGGCCCTGTTGCACTACTATTTCCGTTCGAAGGACAAGATATACAAGGCGGTCCTGAATAATGTCGCCTCCGAACTGTTCCGGTCTCTCCTTGATTTCCTCAATTTTTCTCTGCCCTTTCAACAGCTCATCTCGGAGTTTATCCGCCTTCATACAGAGGCAATACGGAATAATCTGGATCTTTTCCAGTTCTTTTTTTCTGAAATCTGGACAAATCGGGCAGAAGTTTTACCCGTATTTCGGGAAGTTCTCAGTATTTCCGAAGGAAGGCTCCCGGAGCTCTTTTTTGCCAGGGTAAACAGGGCGATTTACGAGAAGGAGATTCGACCGGTCGACCCCCTCAGTCTCCTGTTAAACATTATCAGTCTGGATGTCTTCTTTTTTGTCGCCAGTCCGCTGATTATCGAACTCCTGGAACTCCCCGAATCGGAACTACAGCGCTTGTTTGATGAACGTGTGCAGCAGGTCACGGATTTTGTCTGGAAATCCATTCAGTACAGGGAGGAGCAATGAAGCAGACATTTACGCTTCTGGGGATTGTACTGATCCTGCTGGTTTTCGTCAGCTGCGGGCAGAAGGAGGAAGGAACCAGGTTTACCGGACTGGTGGAGGGCCGGGTATTCTCAATTGCATCACCGGTCAGTGACCGCCTGGTGGAACTGAACATTGAGGAAGGCGACTTTATTGAAGCCGGAAGTATCATAGGAAAAATCGATTCTGCAGGTCTGGAGCTCCAGAAGCAGGCGCTACTTGCAAAAAGAGAGCAGATCGGCCTGCAGCTTGAGGAGCTGCTCCTGACAATGGCGCAGCTGAAGGAGAGCTGGCAATTTTATTTTTCCCTGTATGAGAAGAACAGGGACCTCCTCAAAATCGATGCCGTTTCGGAACAGTCGGTACGGGAACTCAAGCTTAACGCGGACAAGTGGGAACGCGATCTGGCCGCTGCAAAGCTGAGGAGGCAGGCGCTTCGGCTTCAGCAGGATGAGCTTGACACCAGACTCGAGGAACTGTCCCTGATGATGGAAAAAGCCGAATTGACCGCCCCCGCTGCGGGATATATTGACCGCCTGTTCTATGAAAAAGGAGAATTCGTTCCACCCCTTCGACCCGTTGCCCAGCTTATCAACCTGGAAAAAGTCTGGTGTTACCTGTACCTGGGAGAATCGGCCCTCGCTGCGATAAGGCCCGGCCTCGAGGTGGAGGCACGCCTGGGAGACCGTCGCTTTAATGCGAGAATAGAGCATATCAACTCCCGGGCTGAATTTACCCCCACCGAAGTCCTGACCGATGAAAACAGAGCGTCCCTTTCCTACGCAGTTCGGGTGGGAATCGATAATCCGGAGGGTGTACTGAAAATCGGCATGCCCGTAGAGATACACTGGCAGGACGCGGAATGATGAGCCATGTTCTTCAAGCTGCGGGAATCGTCAAAAACTATGCAAAGCTTCGAGCTCTGAGCGGCATCAACATACGAGCCTCAGAAGGAGAGATTACAGGTCTTATCGGGCCGGACGGGGCAGGGAAATCGAGTTTTATGAAGATAGTCCTCGGTCTTGTCAAGCGGGACTCGGGAAACCTGCTGCTCTTTGGCGAAGATCCCGTAATTGACCCTTCTGTCGTACGTAAGCGGGCAGGTTATATGCCCGAAGTCTTTTCCCTCTATACCGATTTGTCTGTGGAGGAGAACCTGAGCTTTTCCTTTCAGATTCACCGGGGAGTAATGTCCGAATACCCCAGGCTCCGCGAACGGCTCTATCGTTTCAGTCGCCTCGAGGATTTCGCCGGGGCCCGGTCTGGAACCCTGTCGGGAGGAATGAAGCAGAAGCTCGCCCTCTCATGTGCGCTGATGCACTCGCCTGAACTCCTTATTCTCGATGAACCGACAACCGGTGTTGACCCCTTGAGCAGGGAAGAGTTCTGGACCATGCTGAAGGAACTCAAAAACTCAGGGATCACCATCCTGGTCTCGACTCCCTACATGGAGGAGGCGCTCCAGTGCGATTACGTCTATCTGATGAACCGTGGACGGGTGCTGGAGCAGGGAAATCCGGAAAGGCTGATAGAAGACTTCCCGGGACGGATTATTGAGTTCGATGCGGTTTCAGAGGACCCCCGGGCCGTGCGGCAGCGACTGCAGCAGCAGTTTCCAGGGGCCCCGGTGTATCTGGCAGGGCGAAGAGTACACCTTTCCCTTAGCGGTGGAGAAAAGTATACCGGTGGAGGACGCCAGGTGAAACCTGATCTGGAAGACCTGTTCCTGACCAGAATCCTTTCGGAAGAGGCCGGGTGAGCAGTGATTGAAGTCCGGGACCTTACAAAACGATTCGGCGGTCTTACCGCCGTCAGGGATCTCTCCTTCATCGTTGACCCCGGCGAGGTCTTCGGTTTTCTCGGAGCAAACGGTGCCGGCAAAACCACCTCTATCAGGATGATGTGCGGTCTGCTGAAGCCCAGCGGAGGGGACGCACTTTTGGACGGTATCTCCGTCAGGCATAATCCCGAAGGGGTAAAGCGGCGTATAGGCTACATGTCCCAGCGTTTTTCCCTCTATGGAGAGCTGTCTCCGGCTGCGAATGTCGAGTTCTTCGCCAGGGTGTACGGTGTCTCAAAAAAAAAGATACAGTCCGAGGTAGCCCGTCTGCAAACAGAGCTTGGAGAAGCCGGCGCGGGGAGGGCCGCTTCGGAGCTTCCCCTGGGTTTCAAGCAGCGTCTTGGACTTGCCTGCGCCCTGCTTCATGATCCCCCCATAATCGTGCTCGACGAACCGACCTCCGGGGTGGACCCTGTGGGGCGGCGGATTTTTTGGGAGGATATCTATACCTTGAGCGGGGCCGGTCATACCGTACTGGTAACAACCCACTTTATGGATGAGGCAGAATACTGCGACCGTATAGCCATAATGAACGCGGGACGCCTGATTGCCCTGGATACCCCGGCCGCAGTAAAGGCCCGATACGGGGCGGAGACACTGAATCAGGCCTTTATACGGGCTGTTGCCGCGGACCGCGAATCTTTGGGAGGAAACCGGGAATGGGACTCAAGGCCATCATCCTGAAGGAGTTCAAGCATATTCTCAGGGACTACAGGACCCTGATCATACTCTTTCTGCTGCCCCTGATCATGATCGTTCTTTTCGGTTATGCCATGAGCCTTGAGTTGAGTTCGGTGGCTCTTGTCGTGGACGATCGGGATGATTCTTCTGTATCGCGGGAACTGATCCGGAGCTTTCGGGGAAGCGCCTTTTTTTCTCTTCGGGAAGTACGCCTCGGGAACAGCCTGGAGCTTTTCAGGCGCCGGGAAGCGGATGCCGTGCTGACCATTCCCGAAAATTTCAGTCGTGACCTATTCCGGGGCGAAACGGCACATCTGGATATAGATATCGATGCATCGGATGCCAGCCGGGGCCTTATCGTGCGTCAGTACATCAACTCGGTTATCCGGACCTATCTGGTGAGCGTCGGAAACAGTGATCTTCCAGCGATCGAGCTGGTTCCCGCCTTTCTCTATAATCAGGAACGTTCCGGGGCCTTCTTTTTTGTCCCGGCCCTGACAGCCCTGATTGTAATCATGGTTGCAGCCCTCCTGACCAGTCTTACCATTACCCGGGAGAAGGAGCAGGGTACCTTCGAGCTCCTGCGCCTATCGCCGGTGCACTCCTACGAAATCATCCTGGGAAAGGTTCTGCCGTATCTGCTTCTCGCCCTCCTGATTGCGGGCTTGATCGTGCTGTTCGGAATCCTGCTCTTCCAGGTCCCCGTCAGGGGCAGCATCACAGCCCTTGCAGTATATCTTCTAATATATTGCCTTACAGGTCTCTCCTTCGGAATTCTGATATCCACCGTTGCGGGCAGCCAGCAGGCCGCCATGCTCATCGCGCTGATTGCAACCCTGCTGCCGACCCTTTTTCTCTCGGGATTCATGTTCCAGCTGGAAGCCATGCCCCGCCCCCTCCAGATAATCAGTCTCTTTGTTCCCGCCCGCTACTTTCTGATCATCCTCCGGGGGCTCATGCTCAAAGGAAACAGCGTCAGGGAGCTCCTTGTGCCCGGAACAGCCCTGATGACCTTCAGTTTTATCTTTCTTGTGCTCGCCATCCGTCGCTTCAGGGCTTATCTGGAGAGTTAGGAGAATCTGATGCGTATTATTCTGGCGCTGATCAAAAAAGAGTTTCGTCAGCTGGTGGCGGACCCCTTCTTTTTCCGCTTTCTGCTTATTGCTCCCCTGGCACAGCTCATCGTGCTGGGCTTCTCCCTGACCCTGGAAACAAGCAATGTTTCCCTTGCTGTCTGTGATCTCGATCGAAGTCCCGCCAGCAGGGAATTGATCAGCGCCCTGGAGAACAGTGAACACTTTGTGCTGACCCATCATGTCCTTCAGTATCAGGAGCTGGAGCAGAGTTTGCGCCGCTGGGAGGCAGCCGTGGGGATCTATATTCCCCCGGACTTCAGCCGCCGTCGTAGCACCGAAGGTTCCGGCAGAATCCTTGTTCTGCTGGACTCCGTAGACGGCAACAAGGCCCTGACGGCCTTCGGGTATCTCACGCAGATTGTTTCCGCCGAATCGGTATCCGCCTCTCCCGTGCAGCTTACCTACCGATACCGATTCAACCCGGAGCTGAGGAGTGAGGCCTTCATGGTCCCGGGCATAGTGGTATTGATTATAACCATAATCACCCTGCTGATCGCTTCCATGAGTCTTGTGCGGGAAAAGGAACGAGGAACCCTGGAGCAGCTCAGTGTTACGCCTATTACCAAAGGGCAGCTGATAGCGGGAAAGCTGCTTCCTTTTCTGTTCTATGCCTTTGTTGAGCTTGCGATTATTCTGCGGGTGGCGGAGCTTGTTTTCAGGCTGAGCCCTGCAGGAAGCATTCTCCAGCTCTATTTCGCGGTACTGATCTACCTTGGGTCGACCCTGGGGCTCGGGCTGCTTATCTCCAGCATAGCGTCAACTCAGCAGCAGGCCCTGTTCATTGCCTGGTTCTGCATGGTCTTCATGATACTCCTGAGCGGATTTTTTATTCCCATCGATAATATGCCCCTGTGGCTGCAGCGGATTACCCTGCTCAATCCCCTGCGTTTTATGATGACGATTGTTCGCGAAATCTATCTGAAATCCACGCCCCTGAGCCTGTTACTGGACCAGTTGCTGCCCCTTGGGGCGCTGGGGGTGGGTATATTTTTTGCAAGTGTGCTAACGTTTCAAAAAACCGTAAAATAAGGCGGGGTTTCCCCCGCCTGGGCATAGGTAGCAAGACTCATGTCAAGCTTTTCTGTTCCTGATGGCAAACTACATTTCCACGCTGCTTTTCACAAGTTCCATTGAAACATATACCGATAAAGCTTGCTGACGAACCATCTCTCCCCGCGAATGCTCTGCGCCTCGTCTGAAGGGATAACAAATCCGAACAGATAGCAGTAAGTGCCGAGAAAATAGTCGTGGATAAGACCGGCGAGGCTTTCCTCATCTATGTTATCCAAGCTGCATCTCTTGATAAGCGGAATAATGGAATCAATCTGGCGTAAGAAATTCTTCTCGTCAACCGCTTCACTATTACGATAATAGTAATCAAGCAGGAAGAGTTCGAGACCGCAGAGATCCTGTATTTCCTCAACTATGGCAGGAAGTCCTGCAAAGGCGAACCAGTTAAAGGTGTAGGTCAGCTTGTTAAGTGCGCTGTTATATACTCTTCTCAGTTTCGTATTGCGAATGACCTTCATGCCCATTTCCGTTAAAACGATCTCTTCTCCATCCTCACCGATACAGCCGAGCTCAGAGGCAAGGATTTCTGAATAGGAGAGATGGAGGGGAAACAGAGAAGCTCCCGCCCTTGAAGAAATCGAAGGCTTGATCCCCGGCCACATTTTCGCCGTCTGGTAAAGTTTTTCATCATCCAGGACGACCCTTCCGTTGTTTCCTATTGAAACCCTTCCCCCGCTTCGGGCTATGGTCTCAAGGAAAACCTGCAGCATGCGGATAAGCGGAGTGTTTTCTATCAAATCAAGAGGTACTTTTCTGTGCACCTCTACGGCACTCCTTGCACGTAGTGGACCTCGTTCTATCAGTTCTTCGAGTTTTTGGATCGGAAGGCTCTTCTCCTGAGTCACTGAAGAACCATCTTCACGCGGCACGTTGTCGATGACTATAGAGCTTTCGCTTGTACAATACTGCTCATTGCGCTCTGCCTCCTTATCGATACAGCACTTCTTGTACTTCTTTCCGCTCCCGCAGGGACAAGGGGCGTTTCGTCCGATTTTCATGAGTCTCAGGGTAGTGTAATTTCGGTTTACCATCAAGATTTCTTGTGTACTGTTCAGGATCATGTGAAAAAATGCACTATAAGTTTGAATCGGGCCACAGTGGATGTTCTTAAACGGGGTATCGGCATTGAAGAAGAGCAGGACTTCATCGACCTGAATGATCTGGTCGGTACGTGGTATCAGGATCAGGATTCCATTGAGCCGGACCGCTACCGGGACTTTATGGATCCGGTTCCTGAGGCGGTCCAGGTTTTTCGGAAAGCTTCGAGAATTTGTGTTCCCTTTGTTGCTATCGCAGAATTGAGCGCAGGTTTTGCTGCTGGAAATAAAGGAAGAGAAAACGAGCGGGTTTTTGAGCATTTTCTCCATAGAGAACATGTCGAAATTCTTATACCGACCATGGAAACAAGCCGGGGGGGCTACGCATAATTGTTTCGTCAAATTGTGAGGTCGGAACAGGGAAGACCATTGTCGCCTTCCCTGGCCGGGACACTGAAAAACAAAGCTCAGGATTCTTATCGGCAATGAGCCGCTGCTGCGGGAGCATACCGAAGTCTATACGTTGGACGAGCTTGCACTGCATCTTAACCGAAACGATGCTTCTTCCTTCGATTATGCGGTAATCGACGAGGTTCGGACCTCAGCATCCCGCCACTGCGCTTTCTCTCAGGTATAGGCAGGAAAAACCCCGATACTCTATTCTTGGTCGGCAATGAGGGCGATCCGGAGGAGGTATACAATACCGAAAGGCAGCTGCCGTATGTCGCCTGCACTCGCGCCAGAGATTATCTGCTTGTTAGTGCTGTAGAACCTGGTTCGGAGTTCCTGGCTGATTTTTCAGGCTCAGCGTTCTAATTACGATGTAAGAATAGGGCGGGGTTTCCCCCGCCTAAGCGTAGGCTGCGAGGCTCAAGTCCAGCTCTTCCGCTGTAGCCTCCAGATCTTTCTGGATAGCTTCGGAGAGCTTTATGCCGTCTGCCTTTGCCTCGAGGGTCTTGAGGTACTCGATTTCACCGGGCATATATATCCGGTCAACGCCCTCCGCCCTGGGGCAGTCGTGGACCGCATGAACGTAGTCGTTCATGATGGTGTAAAACTCTTCCACCTTCATGAAGGCCTCGATCTTTATTCCCCCGAATACGTGACCGATTCTCTGGGGCGTGTCGAGCCCGCTGTAGAGGTGTCCCACATCGGTGAGCCATTTGGATCCGGATAGAACTCCGCAGAGTATGTCGATTATCAGGGCCAGCCCGGATCCTTTCGGCCCCCCCATGGGGCTCAAGAGGCCCTGCAGGGCTGTTTCCGGGTCTCTGGTCTCCCGGCCTTCCCTGTCCAGCGCCCATCCGGCGGGAAGCTCCTTGCCCGCCTGGGCGGCCAGCAGTATCTTGCCCCGGGCCACCAGGCTGCTGGCCATATCGACAACCAGGGGCAGTCCGCTACCCGTGGGAACGGCGATGGAGAGGGGACTGGTTCCCACCATTGCCTTTTTACCGCCCCAGGGAGCCATGGTGGGATTGGCGTTACTCATGGCAAAACCTATTATTCCCCGGTCCAGGCCCTTCATGGAGTAGAATGCAGTTACCCCGAAATGGTTCGAGTTTCCCACTGCAGTCAGACCGATCCCGTTTTCCAGGGCATTCCGTACCGCAGTCTCGGCGCCGAAATGTCCCGCAATGGGACCCATGGCGTTCTCGCCGTCGATTTTGCAGATGCCGCCGGTTCTGGAGACGATCTTCGGATCGGCGGCGGGGTTGATTCCCCCCGCCTTGATCCGTTGTACGTAAATCGGAAGTTTTGAAACACCATGAGATTCTATTCCCCTGGAATCCGCGAAAACCAGAACCTCCGCGGCGTTTCGTGCCTTGTCCTCAGTAACCCCGACCCGTGTAAGGACCGCGGTGACAAACTCTTTCAGTCCATCCTCTTGAACACGCATTTATTCACTCCGATAGGTGTATTGTTTTTTTAGAGCAGTTCCATCCCTTTCAGGATCTTCTTCAGCTGTTCCTTTTCGTCGGAGCTCATGGGACCGACGGGCTCAAAGCAGGGACCTGCCTCAATTCCGAGAAGTTCCAGAGCCTCTTTTATAACCGTTGGGAAGGTTCCCAGGGCAAAGGCGATTCTTAAAGGAGCCAGACGGAACTGGGCTTCCAGGGAGCCTTTAATGTCTCCTGCCATATACTTGTCGTAGATATCCGCACAGATCCGGGGAGCTACGTTGGCACAGGCTGCAACCGCACCGGCACCACCGTAACAGAGATTGGCGTGAATCAGGGTGTCCCGGCCGATCATTACATCGAAGTCCATGTCCCGGGTAAGGCGGATACATTCCGCGGTGTTGGTCATATCTCCGGAGGAATCCTTGATGCCGATGATGTTCCTGATTTTCGCCAGTTCGACCACCGAACTGGGCTGCAGGGCCACGTGGGTCTTGGGCCTGTTGTCGTAGAGCAGAATAGGCAGATCCGTACTCGCCGCTACATCGGTAAAATGCTTTATCAGCTGCTGCTGGTTAGGGCTGATAAACAGGGGTGTAAGAACGGAGAGGGCATCCACGCCGACTTCCTGGGCAATCTGGGCCAGGTCGATGCTTCCCCGGGTAGTAATGTGATTGGCCCCTGCATAGACCGGAACGCGTCCAGCTACCTGGTCCTTGGTTACCTCAAGAATCATCCGGTACTCGTCGTTGGACAGACAGTAGAATTCCCCGGTGGTTCCAATGGCGAATATACCGTGGACGCCTCCGTCAAGCAGAAAATCGATCAGTTTTCTAAGAGCCTTTTCGTTTACTTTACCGTCTTTGGTCAAAGGGGTGATCATTGCGGGCAGAACGCCCTTGGGAGCAAAATTCATACTCATCTCCTGTTATGCAGAACCGCCTGCGGGGTCTGCAAAAAAGTATTGCTTTTGGTTAAATATTATGAGATATTATGTCTGATGCATCAGGCATCTGTCAATTCTTTTGAATCAATTTTTTCGTTGTTTCCTTATTACTCATCGTATATCATTGAAAAGAACTGCAGGAAACGCGCAGCAGAGACGGGGACGGAGATCAGAATATATGAAAAAACAGACTACAGCACTCACAGCAGTTAACGATCAATTCAGGTCCCTGAGTGAAACTGTCTACGAGAGAATCCGCGAAGCCATTCTCGCCCGGGAGCTTCGGCCGGGGGAACGATTAAGCGAGAGGATGCTTGTGGATAAACTGGGAGTCAGTTCGACCACAGTAAAACGGGCCCTCCAGCAGCTTCAGGCGGAAGGCCTGGTGGAAATCCAGCCCCGGAAAGGAACCTACGTGGTGGAGAGTTTTCCAGCTATGGAGGAGAACACCGTAATGCGGGCTTCCCTGGAAGGGCTGGCCGCACGCTTTGCCGCCTCCAAGGCCACCGGCGAGGATCTGAAGGAGATGCGGCTGCAGCTTGAAGAGATGCGCCGCCGCACCGAAACCGATACCCAGCAGAATATCAGCAAAGCGAACGCCCGGTTTCATTTCCTGGTCCACCGGGCCTCCTATAACCCCTATGTGGGACGCCTTATCGATGTCCTCAGAAATTTCGACCGTGACCTCCGTCATCAGGCCCTTTCGGATCATGATGAAGCTGTCAGGGGACTTAAAGACCATATCTCGGTGTTCGAGGCAATCGAAGCCCGAGATGGCGACCTGGCAGAGGAACGTATGCGCCGGCACATCCTGAGGACCCTTGAGTTTGTAAAGACCGGAATCAGGAAGGGCGGAAAACCGCTTTAAAGGGCTCTCCTGTTCCGGCCTTATATACTTGGTGCCCTGATTTTCTTGTTGTATAATAGGAAGCGGTTGAAGGAGCTGGAATATGGGAAATGGCATGGTGCAGGGCACAAGCCCCCTCAAAAATACCCGGGGCTACACCTATCGGGATTACAGGAGCTGGCCGCAGGAAGAGCGCTGGGAACTGATAGACGGTGTGCCCTACTCAATGAGTCCTGCGCCCCGGCGGATACATCAGACTCTGTTAGGCAGTATCTATGCTCAGCTGGATACTTTTTTTTCCGGTAAAACCTGCAGGCCCCATATTGCCCCGGTGGATGTCTTTTTTTCGGAAGCGGATGAAAATCTGGACGAGGTCAGGCATATTGTGCAGCCAGATGCCTTTGTAGTCTGCGATCGGGACAAACTGATCGACGAAGGGGTTCTGGGCGCCCCGGATTTTGTTATTGAGGTCCTTTCTCCGGCGACCGCCATGAAAGACCAGTCGGAAAAGCGCAAGCTCTATGAGAACCACGGGGTCCGGGAATACTGGATCATTAATCCCGACACCTTCGAGCTCTTCCGCTATACCCTGAACGCTGAAAAATACGGTTTACCTGCAGTGGCAGACATCCGCGAGCCGGTAGAGGTCTCCATCTTCCCCGGGCTTTCCTTGAAGGTGCGTTCGGAAGACCTCTGATTTTCTTTGCTGAATCTTAACAATGCCTCAACGAAACTGTGACGAGCTCCGGCTATCATTAATGTAACGATGATAACGGAGGCATATTTATGAAAAGAGAATCCAACGGACCAGATGGCCGATCCACTCGAGACAGGTTTCTGTCGGAAGTCTCTCACGAACTCAAATCACCCCTGAATGCCATGATCGGCCTGGTGGGAATAATGTCGGCTGATGAGTCCCTTGATCCGGAGTATCAGGACTACCTGAAACACATCAGTCAAAGCTGCCGGGACATGCTGTATATCATTGAAGATGTATTGGGGGGAGCCCGGTTTGAATCGGATTGGGTCTCTTTTAAAAAGGAGCTGTTCCTTCTGAACGATGTTCTGCGTTTCGTGGATTCCATCGGACGACTTCTGATTGCCCGGGATAATAAGGATATCTCTCTGATATCCAGGGTCCCCGGCGGGCTTTATATTTCTCTCTGCAGTGATCCGTATCGCCTGAAACAGATTCTCATTAATCTCATCAGCAACGCAATAAAGTACACCGACTCAGGTTTTGTTGAATTTGGAATTTTGATCACCCAGAAAAACGAACTGAAATTCTATGTACGGGACAGCGGAATAGGTATT
>Ga0334895_1002164_pt1 | contig 17508 bp, 13 predicted proteins | sample GraSluR3_MG_7_FD_207229 | JGI IMG/M metagenome (GOLD analysis project Ga0334895, IMG submission 207229) | Sludge microbial communities from methane-producing bioreactor in Wageningen University, Netherlands - Granular Sludge_31_05-R3 | ecosystem: Engineered > Bioreactor > Anaerobic >... | reverse complement strand
CCAGGACAGTGCCGGTGGCACTGTCTGGCCGCGTACCAGTCAAAGTTAACGAAGAAAATGGTATCATCCGCAAGGGTGATCCTATTACAGCCTCCTCTACTCCAGGCGAAGGTATGAAAGCCACCAAATCTGGTCGGATTATCGGTTACGCCCTAGAAAATTACCCCAGTGTCCGGATGGATGGAACGGTAATGGTCTTTTTGTCCAACGAGTACTACTACAACAATATTTTCGAACAAGCCTTAGATCAGGTTGCCGAGCTCACTGCCTTGACCGATGATTTCGCCAATAGAAACTATGAAGAGGCTACCGCTAAATTATCTGAATTTAGCAGCTCTGTCTGGAACGAGGTGGCGGCGGCCAGACTCACTGTCTCCGAAAGCCTGCACGCCGCCAGCGGCTACTTCCAAAATCTAACCGCGAGCGTCATTACACCAGATGAGTCTGGCCGCCTAGAAATTGCCCTCGACGACTTCAATGCCCTCACCGGTGAATCGCAAAACTCTGAACTAGTCATCACTAACCAGGGTGAGGTCGTAACTAGTTTTGATGGGTCTGGCAACGCTACTTTCTCAGGCAAGCTCCAGACAGATGAAGTCACCACTAACCAAATTAACGCTCGCCAGACAAACACCGATTACCTAATCGCCAGTGAAATGGAATCGCGCTGGTTAACCACCGATGATCTAAACGTCACCGGTAATGCTAGTATTGCCGGTGAGTTAACGGCCGACTCGGCTCGAGTTAATCATTTGGCCGCTGTGGAAAGTGAGCTTGACCAGCTTAATGCTAAAACCGCCACCATCGCCGGTACCCTGTATGCCCAGCGAATCGAGGCCAATTTTGAAACCAACCAGATCAGTGACTTTGAGCAGCGCGTGCGCGACATTGTCTCTCGCGAACGTCAGGCGGAAGCCTCCACTACTCTCACCGACCTACAGGCAGATGAATCACTGCAAGATATTATCGATCAGCTGGCCAGCAATCAAGCCAATGATCAAACTACTGGTGACACCTCGAGTCCAACCGTCCAAACCGATGAGTTTGGCACTATTATTACCGACGCTGATTTAGCAGATTCAGATAACTCTGCTTCTGGTAGTGCCGAGCCTATCAACGCATCTGATGCGTTAATCGCCGTTAATCAAGACTTGGATCTATCCACTTACTCTGGCCTGCTATCTGCCGATATGGCTTTAATCTCCACCAGCCTAAGTGTTGGCACTGAAGGAGGCACCATGTTGGCCGAGTCCTTCCTCAGCTTCAAACCGCAAGCCGAATGTGGTCTTGAAGATAGTCTGCTCTGCTCCACTTTCTCAATTCAGCCTTCCGGTGAGGGCCGACTCTCCTTGATGGCCGACGCTCTAACCATCACTCGCGATGGCGGCGTTGTCATCAACACCGACCTATTAGTGGCCGGCAACCTCACCGTTACCGAATCAGTACAGACCTCTCAAATTGAACCTCTAGCCGGCAACAATCTAGAAATTAATCTTGGCCGAACTACCGATAGTGCTGATCAAACCGATAGTACCGACAGCACCGATGATAATTCTCCCAACCTCCTGGCAGACGCTGCCGGCCCTGCCGAGCTAATCATCCGTGGCGACAACCAAGAAGAAGTGGCCGCCTTCTCCGCCTCCGGTTCCGCTCGCTTCCGCCAGCTAGTAATCGCCGGTGACAATGAGCTTGAAGCAGTCGCCTTTGATGGCGTTTCCATCACCTATCAAAGCAACGCCTCAGCCGGCACCGCTACTTTGCCGGCTGGCAAAACTAAAGTCATTATCAAGAGCCCCGATGTTACTCCTAACACGCTTGTCTCAATCACTCCGACTGGTTCTACCAAAAATCAAGTTCTCTACGTTCAGAGCAAAACTGGTGCCACCAATTCTGCCGAAACAAATGAGGCCAACTTTGTAGTGGCCATCGATGAGCCAGTCGACACCGATATTGAGTTTAATTTCTGGCTGATTCAACAAGAATAAAAGGAGCTACCATTGAAAGGAGTCACTAAGGAGTCATCGTTGAGTAAGGTTTCGCCCTCAATAAACCAAATTCCTCCGATTCAATCTGATTCAAATCCCGCTTAAATTAAATCCTAACAACTTCCTTGCAAATTCTCTGTTTGGGGTGTTGCTTACACGGTTTTCGCCTCAAGAAAGTGACACCCGGGTGTCACTTTCTCGGCTAAAACCTTGTGTAAGCAACACCCTACCCCACCACCCCCGCCCTCCCCACCAACAAAACACCAACAAAATTTGACATCAACCTCAGAAAAAGCCATAATAAAATATTATGACTCCAGGCCTGCCGCCCTTCGAAGTCGCTCAGTTAAACACTCAACATTTGTGGGGTGATTCAATTAATTCCGGTCAAAACGCAAACAACTTAGGCGAGGCAATGGGATTATCGTCAGCCAAAATCAGTCAATACAATCCCCTAGTCGGTCTAGCAGACAATTCTAATTCCAACCAAACCGCACCCGGCTCGGCAAAAGGCGGGCGCCGTTTGTGGCGCTGGTCGATTTCTCCTGGTCTTATGGGAGTCATTGTTGCCCTAATTATTTTGCCGGCTGGTTTTGTGTACGCAGTTCAGCCTCGACAACCCAAGATGGAGACTGGTAGACAAGAAAAAATGGCGGCATATCTGGATGAAAATCGACAAAATAATCCATACTATATGGCGCAAAATAGTGGTGAATATCCGCAAGACGAAAATGAGCAAACCGGTGCTGCCCTAGCAGAAAATAGCACTAGTGATGCGGTCAACCCACAACTCGCCAATGCCAATACTGATAACACCAGTGCTAATGTTGATAACACCGCCAATCCAGAAGAAGATCCCCTTACCGATCCAGACAGAATCACGGCCGAGCTTGCCAGCAATCCTGATATTCCCAACAAAACTTATGCTTATCATCTAACCCTATCTCAGGGTTTTTTGCGCAAGGCTATCGAGCTTTCGCAAACCACCAAATCCCAGCAAAGTGATTCTGACAAACAAAATATCAAAACTTATTTAGACAAAGCCTTGGAAGCTTCAGAAAAAGCAATTGAGATCGATCCCAGAGAAGGTGCTGGGTTTATGGTGCGCGCGCGCGTCTACAAAACCGGCGCCGTGCTGGACCCACAACTAACTGAGCTCGGCGAGCAGGATCTCCAGATAGCGCGCGCGCTAGGCATTACCAGTGCCTACCTGGAAAAAAATCAAGATATTTTCGATCTTCTGCCCACCCAAGAAGCGCAAGATCTTGCCAACGCTCCGGTTATTGCCGATCCAGATGATGGCTCTGACCAGACCATCGCTAACAACACCCAGGAAAATGTTAAAAACGGCACTGTTCTGCTCAACGCTGGCGAAACTACCGCCACCGTCAATTATCCTGAGCTGACCGCCAACCAATCACTTCAGGTTTCAGCTCAGGCAGGTCAGAATACACAAGGAGCGGTTTTTTCGATTGCCAACCGTACCGAAGGAGAAGGTTTTACTGTTTCCAGTTCCCGACCACTCAACCAAAATATTACTCTTGAGTGGCGCGCCATTTCCGAGTAAACTGAATCCATAACTTATTGTAACAAACAGGCACAAAGGACTACAAAATCTGTTCATTATCGAAAATAATGCGTTGATACCAAAATAAGTTAAAAACATATTATAAGAGAGGGAGACTATGCGAAAGGATTTATTAGGACAGCTGGGTAGTGTTATAACTTTAATCACCGCCTTCCTCTTGCCCCTGTGGGTGGTACCACTAACCATTAATCCCTTTGGGTTCCAAAAGCAATATCTATTTTTGGCCCTAGCTGGTATCACTACTGCTCTCTGGATAATCCAAACCGTCCGCAACAAAAGAATTTTGCTAAGTTTATCTTTCATTAATGTGTCGGCAATTTTAGCGATGGTGGTAATGGCTGTCTCGGCCTTTATTATTCCCAACACCGCTTATCAACTTTCTGGTCGCTTTATTTTAGTAGCGTCGACGGCGGCGTTCCTACTCTTTGGTGCCAGTGTCGTTAAGCAGCTTACTTGGAATAAGCTGCTAAAAACCTGGCTTTGGTCGGCCACCTTACTAAGCCTGCTTAGTTTGACGCAGTTCACACCTTGGTCGCTTTCCAAACTGCTTAATCAACTTTTGGGCACCGATTTTGCCGATGGTTTAGTCTTCTCTCTAGCCGAATCACCTCTGGCTTACCTAACTTTTGCTGTACCGGTAGGTTTAGCTGGTTTGGTAGCGGTTGTTCGACAAAGCTTAAAAGGTAGCGACGCCGGTCAATCCCGAGCGTTAGAGCTATTAAAAGGCTACCTTCCCTGGAGTGTTATTACATTAGCTTCCGCAGCTGTTTCCGGCGTCGCGGTAATGCTTGACGAAAATGCCAGGCCTCTTATTCTTCCCTTCCGTTACGGCTGGGGTATTGCGGTAGAAAGTTTTAAACAATTACCCACTTTCTTGGTTGGGTTCGGTCCGGAAAACTTTATCAGCGCCTTTCACCGCTTCCGAGATGTGAGCTATAACACCACGCCTCACTGGGATGTGTTATTCAACAGTAGTAGTTCCGAGTTGCTACACACCCTAACCACCACCGGTGTTTTGGGCGTAGCCGCCTGGCTGTTGTTCTTTTTCGCCTTGCTATCGATCGTCAGAAAAAAACTTGTTAATAACCCTTCGTTGCTGGTTTTTGTACTAATTCAGTTAGGATTATTTTTGTTCCTCCCTTTCAGCGTACTGAACTGGGCAGTTTTAGCCATCACCGCTATCGCTGTTATGGCCGAGTTGCGTCATCAAAAAACCGACGCTGTTAAAGATGTCGTGGTAATGCTTTCGGCAATCCGCATTGTCCCTGAGGGTGGAATAAAAGCAGTCCGCACTAGCGCTGGCTTCGCCTATGTGATCTCAGCCTTGATTGCCTTTTTGGGTATATTTGGTTTCTACCTGGCTGGTCGAGTCTATGCCGCCAGCGCCGCCTACTACCTATCGCTAAGGTCTGCCGTGGCTGATGATGCCATCACCACCTACAATCGGCAGCAGTTGGCAATTAGACTTAACCCGGTAGATCCTCTCTATCGACGTAGTTATGCCAATACTAACTTGGCAATTGCTCAAGCCCTTTCCCAACAGGGCGAAGATCTAACCGAGGAAGATCAGAACACGTTAGCTCAGTTAATTCAACAGTCGATTCGTGAAGCGCGCAATGCCGCTTCTCTCAATCCAGCCGATACCGCCAACTGGGAGGTTATTGCCGCAGTTTACTCGCAACTACTAGATGTTGAGGGTGCCGATGAATGGACCAACGCCGCTCTCGTCCAGGCAATTCAAACCGATCCTGTTGCTCCTGGTCTTAGGTTGTCACTGGCAGGTTTGTATCGTCAGTTGAACCAACCGGTTCAGGCTCAGCGAATTATCGAGCAGGCTATTGAGCTTAAGCCCGACTGGGCCAACTCGTACTTCAACTACGGCGACATTCTGGAAGTTCAGCAGGAATACTACCTGGCTTACCAGTCATATCTGAGAACAAGGGAGTTGTTACCTCAGGACTCACCAGATAGAGAAGTCGTACAGGCTAAAATTGATGAATTGAGACCTCAAGCTGAGGAACAGTTCCAACAAATGCAGGCTGAGGCTCAGGCAGCTCAGGAGGCAGCTCAACAAGGTCAAGGAATTCCCTCGCCCGAGCAACCCACTCTACCTGAGGACGAGGTTCAGTTAGAAAACCCGCCAGAAGGTTTCAATGAAATACTTGAAGGAGAAGGCGCTGGAGAAAATACTCAGCCAAATAATGAGTCAGAGACTCAGGTCGAGTCACCTCAGCCATCTCCTGAAGAGGCAATTGTCTTGCCTGAGGAAGTGGACCTATAAAAACAAACTAGCCAACTAGTTGAGCTGCGCATAAAAACGAAACAAAATAATTACTTAGGTTTTAGTCAAGCAGTTTGTTAATCGGCTGGCGCCGTTTCCCTGAAGGGAAACGGCGCCAGCCTTGCTTCTACTACCACTTTCTACCACCACCAATCCATCAAAAGATAACAAAACTTATTTTTTTGCCTACTTTTCTATATGTATTGTCATTTTTAACAATATTTGATATTATCTAGTTATGTTTAGCACGCAAAATTTAACCAGCGCATATACGCCCGAACAAGTGGCCAAAATGCTTCAACTTTCAAAAAACACAGTTTATCAGCTGATAAGTCGTGGTGATATTGTCGCAAAAAAAATCGGTAAACTTTACCGTATACCCGCAGCCTCAATTTCTTTTTTTTTAACTGGTCTTGATTACGATCTTTATCAAGCCGACTTGCGTGATCGACAAAATATCAAACAAGTTACTGATCTTCTTAAACAGGCTAGGTCGTCCTTATAAACTGAATTTATGAACCAACAGAGTTTACTTGCATTTGTGGATTCAGATGTCATCATTTCTTCATTACTATCAGATCAGGGGGCTGCATATGCTCTACTTCATCAATTAAGTCAGCCAAGTTTGTTAATCTCTAATTTTTCCGAAAGAGAATTGGCTATTGTGATCGCAAGATTAAACATTGCTTCAGAAAAATTAGACAGTCTAATTTCTAATCACTTTCGTACCGTAGCTCTTAACCAAAATTTGGCAACTATTAAACAGCGATATGCTGAATTTGTAACCGACATTAATGATGCCCATGTGGTCGCGGGCGCACATTTAACCCACTCAAGATTTCTGATATCTTACAACCTAAAAGACTACCAAATAGGCAATATTAGAGCTGAGCTTAATGTTGTTGTTTTAACTCCGGCAATGTTTTTGCAATACTTGAGAAATCAAAAAGAGATTTAGATTATTAAAACTGATCGTTTTTTCTAACGAGGCTTTTTACCTAATCTGAATAAAATCTTAAGTCTTTAATCCGAGCAAACCACATAAATTGGTGCGGTGGCGCGATCATCCTGATGAACGGTCAATAGTATCTGGTCACACACCGAAACACACCTAGATTGTGACTCCAGAATCTGCTCATCAGAGTCGTTCTCCAATAGTGCCCATAAACAATAGAGATCGCCATCACTTGGATTGCGCCAATATCTTAGTCGCTGGCTAGCCAAAGGATCGGCAGGCAAGGTAGACATGTAAACATTGTCATTAATACTAAACCGGCTACCCCAATTGAATTGAGAACCTTCGTGACTAATTCTGTAATCAGCAGAGCTGGTCGGAAACTCCTGAAAATCGTTGTAGTACATTCTTAGCGCTGTTTGCAGTTGACGCAGATCATTTTTACGCTGCGCGTCGCGGGCGCGTTCGCGCCCGCCACTCAAATTCACCAACACGATACTGGCTAATACTCCTAGAATTGTAATAACCACCAACAACTCAACCAAGGTGAAAGCAGCCGATTTTGAAGCCCTTAGTGTTAATATCCTACTCTTTTGTTGGGATAGTGGCTTAAATAATCTCTCGCAACAGCCCTTGTACCAAAAATTTGAAGGTTGAAACTTAAATTGATTCATAATTTCCTTTTATTAATTAGTCTGTCCAGGTTTCATCGATGGTGGTATTACTACTACTGACACAGTAATTACAGAGATTGGCATTGGCTGTTTCACCACAATTTTTACCTGAATATCCTTCTGGCTGCTGGATATCCAAATCTTCTTCATTTTCTAGAACCGCGCATAGTCTATATTTAGTCCCTGCTGTATTAGCCTCATAAAAATATTGTGCGCCAGGAGCGGCTCGATCGCCAGGTAAAATTGGCATATAAACCGTTGGGTCACCAGTAGCGGTTTCATCGTCCACAAAGGGCGACCCCCATGGATAACCAGCTATCCGACTATTACCTCCTGGCCCGGGTTCTGAAAGCGGATACTGGCCCTGGTCGTTGTGATACATTTCCAGGGCGGTTTGAATTTGACGAAGATCACTTTTGCGCTTGGCATCTCGCGCTCTTATCCGGGAAGTTAGGTAATTACTTCCCACTAAACCGGTCAAGATAGCAATAATAGCAATTACCACCAAAAGCTCAATTAAAGTAAAACCAGAATTTAATTGTTTGGTAAGATTTTTTTGTCGATCAAGCATAGTTGTTTTCATTCTGGCACAAGCCTCTACCCTACTCAAGTTTTTACTCAAAAAACTTAAGATACATTCTTACTTATAATTGTTAGTTTTGCCTTGTTTGCTTTGTTAGTATTATTTCTCAGACACAATCACCGATTTAATAGCCAGTACCACAGGTAGCGTCAAATAAACAAGTGTTACCATCTCCACTACAGCGATACATTAAGCCTGGACAGCAAACACCGCAAGTATTTGGGCTGCAACCCTCACCACAAATTGGCGGAGCTGTACTGGGAAATTCTCCGTAACCGCTATCATCTCCGCCTGGTACCTCGATAGTTTCGCCACCTGGTGTCTCGATAATCTGACCCTCCAAAGGCTGGTTGGAAATACCATAATTAAAGTCGCGCTGACCATCATCATCCAAATCTGGGCCGCAGCCTTGTTGGCAGCCAATGCGAGTAATGTCGGCATCTGCATCATCTCTTAAATTGGCGTAAAGCCAGTAGTTTTGTAAGTCATCGCTGACTTTATAAACATAGGGTTCTTTTGATTGCGGATCACATAGCAAGCGCGGCATATAAGCTGCCATATCTGGCTGAGGTTTATTGCACCAGCTGGAATCGGCCATTATATATTGAGGCGGATAATGACCGCGATCGGCAAAATAGGCCTCAAATTGGATGCGATACTCTTCCAAATGGGCCTTGCGCTTGGCATCATTAGCCCGATGAATAAACCTGGGAATCGCAAAATATCCAATTAAGGACGCCAGAATAACAATGATGGCGATCACCACCAATAATTCTAATAAACTCATTCCAGGCGATTGTTTAACCAGCTGACTCTTAAAAAAGCGGTGTTTTGCCATTAATTATCAGTATAGCAAGTAAAAAGATGTCTTGGTATAAACCAGAGTCTTTGATCTCAAATAATATATAATGATTATATGAACAAATATCTCATTTTCATTATTCCAGTTATAATCCTTGGTTTGGCCTTAGGCGCTTTTGGTTATCAATACCTGAATAAACAGAAATCTGTTCAATTGGATAGTCAAGTTGCGTCTAATTCTGATGATGATCCCGATTCCTCGTCGAGACAATTTAAAATTGCCGATCTTCTAAACAGTGACGATAGTTATCACTGCACCTTTGATTATCAAGCAGTCAATGAAGATTCTTCTAGAGGTGAAGTTTTTGTGGCGGAACGTGGCCAAAAAATGCGTGGAACCTTTGTTTCCAGTATGGGCGATCGCCCTGATGTTGAGGGTAATATTTTGCGCGATGGCCAATATCAGTATTACTGGCAAACCGGTGAAGAAAACGGAATGAAATTTCTCATCGATGAGGTCGATGAAGATATTTTCTCTACCGGAGACAATCTTGGTGAGGAAATAAGTGATCAAGCAGAAGAGGAAATTGACGAAACCAGCCCCTCAGATCAATCTCCAGACGTAAACTACTCCTGCACTCCTTGGCGAGTGGATGAGAGTAAGTTTGTAGTTCCACGTGGTATCAACTTTGTCGATTTCCAGGCGCAAATGGAGCAACTTAAATCTTCTATGCCTGCTACAGAAGAAACAAATAATGAAGAAACAAGTGAAGTAAATGTTAATTGCAGTATGTGTGATCAGGTGCCGGCCGGCGAAGCTCGTCAGCAGTGCTTGAGCTCTCTAGGATGTTTGTAACTGCTTAGTCCAGTTTACAAACTGGTTATTTCCCTGCTGCTGTTGCCAAAGCCAATATTCAACTCCCCAAAAAAAGACCGCCTCAACGGGCAATTTTTGTGCCGCTTGCCAATTTTTTTGTAGCTGAGAAACGTTAAAACTGCCCGGATTTGACTTTTTATACCCTGCCCCATCTTTTTCCCAAGGCTCTGCCTGCAACTCCATAATCCAAACTGGTTTAGAACTGTTGGCGAGTATTTCGGACAAATGATTAGCCGAATCACGCGGGCCGGCATAAATGCTCTTCCCTAGTACATTCATCATAAATTGTTTGTAGTAAAGGTCGATACCAACAATATCCGCTAGAGCGGCAGCTTGATCTAAATTTCCGCGAGTTGATAAGTCATTACCCCACAAATTTATAATGATTGAGCGTGAATCTAGCTGGCGCACCAAATCAACTTCTGATTGTAAAAATGACAAAGGTATTGTCTGTTGGTGTGGTCCAGACGGGTCTAGGGGTTCGTTCTCGACTTGCCAATGAGAGATGTTATTAAAAGACCTGATTGTTTGGATAGTTACTTGAATAAATTGTCGAGCTTTAGCTTGGGTCGTTGGTAAATTTATATCTGGCTCAACATGATCAGGAAAATAAAATTCTGGCCAGCGAGGTGCCTTGATGCCTAAGCTTAAAACAACTTTTTTGTCGGTTTGCTGACAGATTTCTAGCTGTTGGATGAGTTTGGAAAAATCATACTCCCCTGGTTCTTTTTCAATCTCATCCCAGTACGCTCCCAAACGAATCATCTTGATTGGCCAGGTGCAAATCGCTTTTAGACTTTCAACGGGTTTTAAATCCAGCCAAGTAGCTTGGTGGTGACTATAAGTTGCACCCAAGATCATAACTTCACTTTAACATTGTTAAATATAAAAAAACGTCCCCATTTTCTAACGGTGTGGATGGGGTTTGTGGACCTACCGGGAATCGAACCCGGAATACGGCTATGCGAAAGCCGCGGTATACCGTTTACCTATAGGCCCAAGTGCTTCCCAGTTTTTTATTTTCAAGTGCGCTTGTGGTTGATGAGGAAGTTTCCGTTTTAGTAATTTGAGTTTGAGTAATTTAAAAAAACGAAAACAAAAGTGGACCTGAGGGGATTCGAACCCCTGACCTTCTGTATGCCATACAGACGCGCTAGCCAACTGCGCCACAGGCCCTTGTCATTCTGTTTATCAAATTTGTCTTTATCTTTATTTGCGATTTGTAGTTTGACTGTCAAGCCATTTTTCAGCTTATTATTGCTTCCTTTGTGTTCTTGGCAACTACTCGACAAACCAGAACAGGCTAAATTATACCAGCTATTGTTTCAGTGGGTGTCGATATCTCAAAGTTGGCGGGTTTAGCTTGGGGTTTAGATCGTAGATGGCTAATTTTTCGTCTGGCTGACTATCAGATAAATTACTAGTTTCCCGGTCAGTGCTGGATGAAGCGGTTAAGTCTGTGTCGGCCGCCACTGGTGACAATGCAGATGGCGGCGCCTGGCTAATTTTTTGCCAGACAACCTGCTTGAATTCGGATAGGCCCTGGCCGGTGGCGGCCGACACTAACAAAATTTCTTTAGCTGATTCAACCTTAGCTTCCTGGGATAAGCCGGTTTTATCCTCCTCAACCAAATTCTCCCAGATTTTTTTAAATTCTGACGCAAAATTTTCGCCTAATAAATCTAACTTATTAACCATTATTAGGTACGGTCTTTCTAATAGTTCCTGATTGTGCTCCTTCAACTCCTGACGTAACAATTGATACTGTCGATATAGTATCTCGGCTTGAGCCTGATTAGTGGCTATTAAGTGTTCTTCAGGTACATACAAACAATAAACTAACAATTTACATCTCTCGATGTGACGCAAAAATTCGTGTCCCAATCCCTTGCCTTGGCTAGCTTGTTCGATTAGTCCAGGAATATCGGCAATTACCAGACGAGTTAAGCGATCTCCCTCTTGGGACTGCTTACCTTTGTCGGATGGTGCCACAATCTCCATCACCCCTAAATTAGGTTCTAAAGTTGTAAACGGATAATCGGCAATTTTAGGTCTAGCTTTGGTTAACACCGATAATAGTGTACTTTTCCCAGCGTTAGGTAACCCAACCAGTCCGACATCGGCAAGTAATTTTAGTTCTAACAATAAAGTGACTTCTTCGCTAGTCCCGCCCTCCTCATACTCCATGGGGGTGCGATTACTGGAGCTTTTAAAGTGAACGTTGCCGCGGCCGCCCTGGCCGCCTCTGGCAACCAGCAGCTTTTGTCCAGGCGCAACAATTTCACCCACCAACTCTTTGTTATCTCGGGCGGCCGCGACCTCGGTTTTAACCTCGGTTTCAACCTCAGACTCAGTCTCAGAAACCCCCAAATTTTGCGAGTCTCTCTCCGATTCATTATCTGTCCTGACTCGCCAAACTATGGTCCCCAGCGGAACTGGTAACAATAAGTCTTCGCCCATTTGTCCGGATTTTTGGCGCTTACCTCCAGGCTGACCATCATTGGCTTTAAATGTTGCTTTGCCGTGATAGTCCAACAGGGTTCGCTTTTGCTCACTTCCCACTAAAAAAACACTACCGCCATCGCCACCATCGCCACCATCTGGCCCACCTTTTGGTACAAACTTTTCTCTACGATAACTAAACGATCCATTACCGCCCTTACCAGATCTAACTATAATTTTTGTTACATCAATCATACTTTTGTCTATATTTCTATCTTAAAAAGTTGAGGGGGTTTAACAATGCACCGTCTTGTCTAACCTCAAAGTGCAGGTGAATTCCGGTGCTTCGACCAGTTGTTCCCATATCTCCAATAACATCACCTTTATTAACCGTTTGGCCGACTTTAACCCTGGCTGCCGATAAGTGAGCATACAGTGTAACAAAGCCATTTCCATGATCAATAACCACTCGATTACCATAACCTGAGTTATCTACCCAGCCAGCCACCATTACGGTGCCGGCATCGGCCGCCAAGATTGGACCACCACCTCGGTTAGAAATATCGATCGCTCGGTGATACCAGTAAAAGCCTTGCGAAATGGAGCCCGATGCCGGCCAAACAAATTGACCAGTGGCCGAGACCGATCCCGCATCTGGAGTAGTTACACGGCGAACAGCTAACGGCAACTGCCTCTCACTAGGCTTAACACCGCCAGGAATAAAAATATACTGTCCAGTGGCCAGAGTAAACGATTCATCATCGGCAAAAGTGTTAAAAGGGAAAGTAATAAGCGCCTGGGCAGCGGCTTCATCGTCACCCAAACCATACTTCTTGGCCAAAGAATAAACAGTTTCCCCTCGTTGAACTTTGTGACGAATACCATCGACCGGCAAAATCCTAAGCCTATCACCTGGCTTGATAGTGCTTTTCTCGGTCAAATTATTTTCCCAATAAATTGTTTCAGGCTGAAGATTATACTGCTGGGCAATACTGCTGATGGTTTCGCCTTCGGCAACTATGTGTTCGGTCACCTCACCACCGCGAAAACGTAAAACCTCTTCGCTTTGCTGAGTAATAAAGGGGGTATCACCGGTAGAAGTGCGGATAACATTAGTTGCCACTGCGTTATACTCTTCCTCGGCTGTGGCCTCACTAACCAGCAAGGGTCCAAAGGTAATACCAACAAACAAGACACTCATAAACAAAGTGTGCAAAAATGGTCGGGCAAATTTACCTCGTCGCTTATATAGAATACCTACTACCAAGTCCTTCATTAATTCAATATAGGAAAAGAAAAAATATCCGCGCTTATAAATGTAACTTTGCAAAAACTGCAGAAATTCGCCCCACAAATAAAACTGTTCAGCCCAAAAAACTCGCCTAAAGGCACGGCCAGCCTTCGCTCTTCCCCAGGCATAACTGGGTTGATCTAAACGCTGGTGATTAGACAAGACATCACCCTTTTTTCTAAACCTGGGTAATATCGACCGGTTAAACTTAAATTTTATCGGCATAATTAGTTAGTCTTGACTACCTTTCGGCATCCAAGCTTTATTGTACCCTTTTCAGTTGGCTGGCAACCAATCTGATTGTTACAACCAAAAAGGCTTTAGGTAAAAATTAGCCCTCTTTCAAAGATGCCAAAAACTCTTTATTGCTCTTGGTTTCTTTCATTCGAGCCACTACCATGCCGGTTCGCTCTTCATCTCCGAGCATATCAATCATCCGGTGTAGCGTCATTACACTTTGGTATTCTTGACCATCAAATAACAAATCGTCTCTTCTAGTACCAGATCGTTGCAAATTAATAGCTGGATAAATCCGACGCTCGGCCAATCGTCTGTCTAAATGTAACTCCATATTGCCGGTTCCCTTGAACTCTTCATAAATCAAATCATCCATTCTGGATCCGGTATCGACCAGAGCAGTACCAATAATTGTCAAACTACCTGGTCCCTCAAAATTACGAGCTGCACCAAAAAATCTCTTGGGTGGATACAGCGCTGAAGGATCAAAACCACCAGATAAAGTTCTACCAGAAGTAGGCATCGCCAGGTTGTAGGCTCTGGCCAACCGAGTAATTGAGTCTAATAGAACCACCACATCTTTTCCTTGCTCTACCAATCGCTTGGCTCTTTCTAAACCAACCTCGGCGACTCTAGTCTGCTCCGAAGCGTGCTCATCAAAATTAGAGGCAGGCACCTCACCCTTGCCATTAGTAATTTTTTCGATATGGCGACGAATATCGGTCACTTCTTCTGGGCGCTCACCAATTAAAACCGCCATCAAATGGGCTTCAGGTAAATTGGTGGCCACACCCGTAGCGATTTCTTTCAAGATCGTGGTCTTGCCAGCCTTAGGCGGTGACACAATTAAACCACGCTGACCTTTACCGATCGGGGCAATTAAATCGATAATTCTGTTTGAGATGGGATCTGGTCCAATCTCCAGTCTAATCCTCTCGTCAGGAAAAACCGCCACTTTGTCTTCAAATTTATTTCTTTTCTGCATGCTTCTGGGCTCTTGGCCATTTACCTTAGTAATTTCCTGCATTCCCCAATATCGGTCATTTTCTCGAGGTTCTCTGGCTAATCCCTCGATAATATCACCTGGTCGCAGACCAAGTCGACGAACCACCGCCATACTTAAAAAAGCATCTTTACTAGACTGACCAAAGTGTTCTCTCACAACAGCGTGTCCATCTAGAGTGGTATCCAAAAAACCAACAATGGTTTGTAAATCTGAGCTTTTACCGTTAAATCTACGGGAAACAGTTACTCCGTTGTTGTCTGAACGGCCATTGCCGTTATTAGTGTTGCCATTTTTACCATTATCACCATTTCCAGCGAACGTTCTCGATGGTGTCGATTTGGGTTTGTTTGAATCGATATTTGGATCAGATTTTTTTTCTGCTTTTTTATTATCCGATTCCGGCTTTTCAGCCGGTAAAGTTGAAGTATTTTTTTCTTCTGCTATCTGTGCCTCTGGCTGTTGGACATCATTGGAATTTGCCATTTTAAATCTCCTTTTTGCAAATTTGTTTTAATTTTTAACATTAACTAGTTGTTAATTTCTTTGTAATAGTTTTTGAGTTTGTTTGATTGTTGATAATAATTCACTGTCAAAACGTGACACATAAAATTGCCGGTGTTAAGTAAAAATCATTCATCAATTAAATAACTGCTGAGAAAACTAATAACTCGATTGTACCATAAATTGAAAAATAATCTTGTGAGCTTGCCTCTAGCTTAGCACCCAAGTTCGGAGCGGAAGTTCGGAGGCCTGCCCAACGTCCGAACCTCCGCCCCAAACTCAGGCTTCGGATTATTTCGGGGTTGACTATTTTGGCAGAAAGATTATGTTTGTGATCAGTGTCCTCCTGCCTACTCGGACACGAAATTAGGAAAGCATCGCTATTCGTGATCGTCCGGTCAGCGGTAGGGATGCTTTCTTTCTTATTCCCCTACTTTTTCCTGCCTAAGTTTCGTCAAATCGCTTTGACTTACCTGAGGTCAATGATGGTCAGCGTCCTACTTTACTAGCCAATTTAACCTCAAATTAGGTATTTCAATGATACTTTTATAACTTTTTTTGACATTTGTCAATCCTATAATTATTTTATGATGAAATTTGCCTTATCCTATAATTAAATTAGATCTACTTTTAGCCTGGAGAGTTAACAAGATTGGCAATCTGAACTAAAATGTGGAAAACTTGTTAAGGTCCTATTGTTTCCACAACAAGCCTAACTCTCAATAAAAAGATTATAGTTGCCTGACGGAATTTAACGATTTGCTGGTAACAATATTTTTATATCCCAAGCGCTTGGCCTCTTTTACTCTCTTTTCGAGCTGTCGAACCTGCCTTACTTCACCAAGCAAGCCGATTTCACCACAATAGACAACTTTTTCCTCTGGCGCTTTCCCCTTTTTGGCACTGATTAAGGCAGCTGCCACTGCCAAGTCCATAGCTGGATCCTTAAAATTAACCTCACCGATGACATTGACAAACACATCTTGATGCTCAAAGGATATTCTGGCATATTTTTGCAGCACAGCTAGTAAAAGATGAAGTTTTGAAATTGGTAAACCCCTCGCTACTCTTCTTGGCATCGATAAAGGCGAACTCACAGCCAAGGCCTGAACCTCAACAATGATTGGTCGGCTACCTTCCAAGCAAACCGTTAAGGCAGAGCCTGGTTGTCCGAGAGTTTTGCCTTCAATAAAAACCTCAGCTGGATTGGTAACTTGCTCAATTCCACCAGAGGTAAGTTTTAATAAGCCAACCTCGTCGGTTGGTCCGAAGCGATTTTTTAGTGATCTAATTACTCTTAATTCTCCTGTTCTATCGCCACTAACTTCAATAACTGTATCAACAATGTGTTCAAGAACTTTTGGACCGGCAATGTCTCCTTCTTTAGTAACGTGACCCACTAAAAAGGTGGGAATATTTTGTCTTTTGGCCAGAGCAACTAATCGACTTGCTGACTCTCTTAACTGCCCCACCGAGCCGGCGATACCGGTTAAATCAGTGGTAAACATTGTCTGAACGGAGTCAATTACCAGAAGGGCTGGCCTGTTTTGACTTACTAGATTAATAACTTGATCAACATCAGTGGTGGTTACAATTTGCAGTCTAGACAAGACATTATTGCTCTCAACTTTGATTTTTTTCTCTTTAGCACTTGCCTTAATTATTCGCTGAATTCGAGGTACAATTTGGGCAGGACTTTCTTCTCCAGCCACATAAATTACCTCTAGATTATCATTATTTATAAGTATTTCTATGATTAATTGAGTAAGAATTGTTGACTTACCAATTCCCGGCTGGCCACCAACCAGTGAGACCGAACCAGCCACAAAACCACCACCAAAAACCCGATCTATTTCGTAAAGATTGGTGGCCAGCCGTGGTGGTTGCTTTTCTAATTTGTCTGCCACCGATTTGGCACTAACAATAAGCTCTGCTCCATTTTCGTAAAAAACCTGCCGATTTCGGCTGTTTAAACTGGCCTTAGGTTTTTCAACTAGAGTTTCAACTAAGGTGTTCCACTCTTTGCACTGACCACATTGCCCTTGCCATTTAGGGTAAACCGCACCACAATTTTCACAAACAAACTGAGATTTTACTGATCTTGACATATCTGAAGTCTAGCACGTAAAACCAACACAATTGAAACAAAATAAACAACCATTTTTATCTCAACCCAGAGAGTTATTAAATACAAGTTCTAAATGACTAAAGTTAAAAAGCTCTAATCTTCCGACTGACTGTCGTGATTTTCAGCAGCACTAATCAGGTTTTGAATATCATCCAGAAT
>Ga0334895_1002162_pt1 | contig 17516 bp, 13 predicted proteins | sample GraSluR3_MG_7_FD_207229 | JGI IMG/M metagenome (GOLD analysis project Ga0334895, IMG submission 207229) | Sludge microbial communities from methane-producing bioreactor in Wageningen University, Netherlands - Granular Sludge_31_05-R3 | ecosystem: Engineered > Bioreactor > Anaerobic >... | reverse complement strand
TAATCTTCTCAATGCTGCGGGTGACAGGCTGCTGACAATAGTGAGGGTGCCTGGCAACGATGAGATATGGATTAAGAGGGTTCTTGATCTGGGTTGTGATGGTATACTGGTGCCCATGGTAAACAACCGTGAAGCAGCAGTATCTGCAGTAAAGAATTCCCTTTATCCTCCTGCCGGACGACGGAGTGTCGGACTGAGCCGTGCACACCGTTACGGCCCCGGTTTTGCTGAATATGTGTCAGAGGCCAACAGCAGACTGAAAATCATGTTACAGGTTGAACATATTGAAGCTGTAAAGAACATTGACGAGATACTCTCCGTTGAGGGTTTAAGTGCAATATTCATTGGCCCTTATGACCTTTCAGCCAGTATGGGACTAGCCGGACAGGTCTCTCATCCCGATGTGGCGGATGCCATTGCCACGGTAAAGGCAAAATGCAATTCCGCCGGTATCCCCTGGGGTATCTTCGCCTTAACACCTGAAGGCCTTGACGGACATATCGCTGATGGATGTACTTTCGCTCTCTGTTCAACTGATGCATTCATGCTGACCGGTGAAGCCGGCAGGATTGCTGAGAGGCTGGGTCGATAATTCAGGGAATTCTGGCAGGCACGAATCTGATCCTGATTCTCAATGTATCGATTACGGCTTTGCCTGATCTCTGTGCAGGTTGCCACTCAGGACCCTCAATCAGCAGGCGCTTTGCTTCTTCAGAGTACCACTCGCCCGGACTGCTGACAATGCCGGGAGTTCCTTTCTTGCCCCTGTGTGATACTGGCAGAGATACTTCAACTGTCTTAAGGATTGTATCTTGTCCGTAATATGGGAGCCTGATATTTTCTGCAATATATTCATGAAAGGCGCGGTAGCCAACGACAGGTGCAGGAGGTACGTAATGCGGAGGCTGAAGTGTATCACCCGGAATGATCTCTGACACCTCGCCTGTAAGAATGATATCAGAAAGTGCCAGATTCTTCTCCTTAGACCTTGCCGTAGCCATAACAGGTTTTCTTTTCTGTTCCCCGTAGCCCACCACGACTACTTCATCGAGGGCTTTTATGTCAGGTTCCATTCTTATACTTATCATTTCTGCTTTGTCAGCCTGCACAAGAAGCTGTCTGTACCCGATGAACTCCGCTACGACAGTTATTACGGTATCGGGCCTGGCCTGTACCGGAATTATAAACCTGCCGTCCTCGCCGGTTATGGTACCTGTTGAGGTCTGGCCCTGAATGTATACATTAACGAAGGGAAATGGTTTTCCGGTTTCGTCGGTTACAATTCCGGTAATCCTTTCGTCTTCTGCAATCTTCATCTGAAGAGTAGTCCCGGAAGGATCTATCATCACTGGCTGTACTGCGCCGGCTGCTATCAGGGAGGTATCTTTCAGGGTTATTTCTCTGTCAGGGGCAACAGTTCTGGAAATATATTCTGATTTTTCCTGTGTAGCTTCAGTGGCAACCGGTTTTGTTGCAGTAATCAGCATCACGGAGTCTGTCACGGGGAGTGCAGTATCAGCTAAAGTTGCCGCAACCTTGTCCTGTCCGGCAGCTGTATCTCCTCTTTTTGCTGTTGTCTCTTCTGCGACAGTAGGAGACAGGGGTCCCACCTTTCCTTCAGGTCGGAGGAAAATGACAGAGGTAATAATAAACAACAAAGCCACTGCAGCGACCCCTGAGTAGAATACGATGTTATTCCTGGCGGTTCGCAATTTGATCCTTCTCTCCAGTTTATCAAGGTCAGAGGCTGCATCGGCGGGCTCCAGAAGTGATAGACCTTCTGCAGCGTCAGCAGCAAACTGATCGCGCTGCAGCTCCTTTTCGAAGGCGTTGCGCTCCTTGTCAGACATCTCTCCGGCAGCATAACGAAGGAGCTCTTCCCGTTTTCCGTTATTCTTCATCATACCTGACATTTTTCCCCTCCATGCATATTTTAAGGTTTCTCTTACCGTTCTGAAGCAGGCTTTTCACTTTTTTCTCATCAGATCCAAGCTTCTCCGCTATCTCACGGTAGCATTTATTCTCAAAGTAGAAGAGTTCCACCGATTCCCTTTGTAACAGTGAGAGTTTCTCAATGCACTCCCTGAGAGCCCTGTCGGCATCACTACCTTCCCTGTCAACAGGATGCAGAAACGGCTCCGATTCCACAAATAATTCCTGCTCAGCAGCCCATTCTTCATGTTTTGCCTTTCCCGATGCTTCTGACCTGATTGCCATAAGGCAGAAGTTTTTTGCGACTACGTATAGCCATGCCCTGAAGTTGTCGGGGCGGTGCCTTTCCGGTTCCGATGCAATCTTTTCAAAGATGCCCATAACGGCATCCCTTGATTCCTCCCTGTTTCGCAGGTATCTGAGGCAGACACCATAAACCAGGTGCATATGCCTTGAATAGAGTTCTCCAAGTGACTTCAGATCGCCTTTGTCATGGAACCTTGCCAGCAATTCTCCGTCAGAGAGTTCCCTGTTATTTTTGCGGAGAATCCTTAAGGGCATGATATTCAGCTTGATCAATTAGTAAGTCAGATATAAAAATAGTTAATTCTGATTTTTTACTGACTCTTTTTGTGGAATAATTAATTCGGCAGCATCATGAAGATGTAAACCAATTAAAAAATATAATGATGAAAAACTTGATAACAATCCTGACCCTGCTGCTAATCACTTCAGCAGCAATAGCACAGACGCGGACCATCAGCGGCCTGGTGACAGATGAGAATGGCAAGCCTTTTCAATATGTAAATGTCTTTGTTGAATCAAACACTTCGGTTTTCACCACTACTGACAGTAATGGCAAATACAGCATAACGGTGCCGGAAAAATCAGTACTCGTATTTGCATTTATCGGATATAAGGCACAGAAGGTGCGTGTTGGCGTTTCTGACAGTGTAAATGTCAGGATGGAACCAGATATGGTTACACTTCAGGAGGTTGTCACGGTAGCTTACGGAGCAAATCGGCATAAGCTGTCGACTGCCTCAGATATGTATCCTGCAGTTGCCAGCAGGCCTGGATGGAGTTATTATGATGCAATGGACAGGGAGGACTATTCCCGGATCAGGGAGTCAGGATTCCGTAGTGTGGCACACAATCCCCTGTCGACTTTTTCGATAGATGTTGACAATGCGGCCTACTCCAACATCCGTCGGTTCCTCAATATGGGGCAGATGCCTCCTGCAGATGCAGTCCGCATTGAGGAGATGATAAATTACTTTACCTATGACTATCCCGAACCGTCAGGGAAGCATCCCTTCTCGGTTTACACCGAGGTTGCCACATGCCCTTGGAACAACAAGAACATGCTTCTTCATATAGGACTGAAAGGAAAGAAAATCGATAAGGGCGAACTGCCTCCCTCTAACCTGGTGTTCCTTATTGATGTTTCGGGCTCAATGGAATCACCCAACAAGCTTCCGCTTCTCAAGTCGGCTTTCCGGATGCTGGTAAATGAGCTGCGACCAAGCGACAAGGTAGCGATTGTAGTCTACGCCGGGGCAAGCGGTGTGGTTCTTGAATCGACCCCCGGAAACAAAAAGGAGATAATTTTATCTTCTCTTGACAGGCTTCAGGCCGGAGGTTCTACAGCGGGAGGAGCAGGACTCAGGCTTGCATACAAGGTTGCGCAGGCCAACTTTATTAAAGAAGGCAACAACAGGATTATCCTTGCAACCGACGGAGACTTCAACGTAGGTGTTACCAGCAATGCCGAGCTGGAGAGGATGGTTGAGACAGAGAGAGAGAGAGGCATATTCATTACGGTGCTTGGGTTTGGTATGGGCAACTATAAGGACAGCAGGCTTGAGACCATTGCCAACAAGGGTAACGGAAACTATGCGTACATAGACAATATTCAGGAGGCGCGCAAGGTGCTGGTTCAGGAATTCGGTGGCACATTGTTTACCATCGCAAAGGATGTGAAGTTCCAGATAGAGTTTAATCCTTTACATGTATACTCATACAGGCTTATAGGATATGAGAACAGGCTCCTGAATGATGAGGATTTCAACGATGACAGAAAGGACGCGGGAGAAATGGGGTCAGGACACACGGTTACTGCACTTTATGAACTGGTGCCTGCCGGCCTGGCAGATTCCGGTTCCCTTGTAGATCCTCTTAAATACCAGGACAGCAATCGTCAGCCGGTAAGGTCGCTGAAAGATGAACTTGTAACTGTTAAGCTCAGGTACAAGGATCCTGACGGAACCGATAGCCGGATGTTTGAAGAGGTAGTTATTCGCGGTGAACGGAACTTTGAACAGAGCAGCTCAGATCTCAGGTTCTCGGCAGCGATAGCGGCCTTCGGAATGATGCTTAGGGGTTCAGAAAATAAGGGTGACATAACCTATGACACCATAATCGAAATGGCATCCGGAGCCAGGGGGAAAGACCCTGATGGATATCGTGCTGAGTTTATCAGGTTGGTTTCAGCTGCCGCAGGTCTGTCTGTCAGGCCCAGGTATTGATTATACCTGATGTAATAGTCTGTTGCCGGGCGCAGCTGTGGTAGCTGCGCCCGGACTGTCTGGTGGGCAGAGGCAACCTTAAAACAACATTCAGATACCCTGACCGGAAATGCCTTGAGGAGCAATTAAAAAATGTTAAATCTATATTGAAACCGGCTTCCATTATGGCCGCAATTTCCTTGAATCGCCTTAATAGGCTATATTTGGGCAACATGAGAAGCACGTTCAAAAAGGGAATGATTGTGACCGCGGCAGTATTTATTATTGCGGCTTTGGGGTTGTTACAGTTCAATAAAACAGCCAACCTGCATTACCATATTGACGGTTACGGACTTGTTGTCTCACACTCCCATCCATACGACAAATCCAATGATGCTGAACCTTACAAGACCCACCCGCACGGCAGGTTTGATCTGACAATTATGTCAGGTTCTGTGGATATGTCTGTTGCGGAATGGCCACATCCTCAGGTAAAGGCACCTTCATCTGATCCAATACAGTTTTACTCCTGTCTGGTTTCAGGCGAGCAGGATGTGCTTCATCCTATATCCGGTCGTGCCCCTCCCTTTATTACCATTTAAACAGTTTCCCCCACGAGAGACAAGTCTCCTTTGCTTTTTCTGCTTTGATCATTCAGGCATAAGAAGAAGATGAAAAAATGGTAATATATATAAGAAATAATGAGAATAAATAGAATTTATGCAGTACTCGCGATTGTGCTGTTCTGCATTCCGGCAATCAATGCCCAGACAAAGCGTACCGATGCCAATATATTCGGACATGTAGTTTCGGAGGGCAACCACATACCTTTTGCAAATGTGTATATCAAGGGTACTACAATTGGTGTTTCAACTGACGAGACGGGTCATTACAAGATTGTTAATATTCCGTCGGGAAGACATATTGTAGTTGCTCAGTTTGTCGGTTACAAGCCTGTTGAGCAGATATTGGTTATAGCAGAAGGACAAACCATTGAGGTAAATTTCGAACTTGAACCCGACATGCTTGGTCTTGACGAAATAGTGGTTACTGCCGACAGGAATGACAAGAACCGGAAGGAGGCCTCATCAATCGTAAACACAATCACACCAAGGATGTTCTCATTTACACAGTCGGTTACACTCAACGAGGGGCTGGTATTCTCCCCGGGTCTGAGAGTGGAGAATAACTGTCAGAACTGTGGGTTTAACCAGGTAAGAATGAACGGACTGGAGGGGCCATATTCACAGATATTGATAAACAGCAGACCTGTATTCAGCGGACTGGCAGGGGTTTATGGTCTGGAGCTGATTCCTGCAAACATGATCGAAAGAGTTGAGGTAATCAGGGGTGGAGGTTCTGCCCTTTACGGAAGCAATGCCATTGCGGGTACTATTAATATTATACTTAAGGATCCTATCAGAAACACGTTTGAAATCAACAGTACAGCAGGCCTTACCGGACTGGGCGTTGCCAACAGTGGCGGATTATCCCGCGATTACAATATCGGGGTCAACAGCTCTGTGGTTACGGCTGACAGCAAATCGGGTCTCTCAGTATTCGGTTTCAACAGAGGCAGGGAACCATTCGATGCAAACGGAGATTCATTTTCGGAATTGGCATTGCTTGACAATACTACCTTCGGGGCAAGGGCATTTCACCGTTTTGGGAGCAGAAGCAAGCTGGCCCTCGATTACTTTAACATAAGGGAAGAGAGAAGAGGAGGCAACAAATTTGATATGGTCTATCATCAGGCTGATATAGCTGAGGCAGTAACTCATAACATAAGTAATGTTGCAGTGACATATGATCAGTTTTTCAGAGAGATAGACAAGCTGTCGGTATTCATTTCAATGCAGGACGTGGCCAGGGGTTCTTACTACGGTGCAAATCAATCACTTAAGGATTATGGAAAAACAGATGGATTCACCTGGGTCGGTGGTGCACAGTACAATTTCAATACTGGCGAGAGAACAGTTGTCATTTCAGGCCTGGAGATAAGGAAGGAAAAACTCACTGACACAAAACTGGGATATGCCGATTATGAAAATGCATTAATTGAAGATGGGGTAATTGTAAGCGTTCCTCACACAGAAAATACAATTATTGCCTGTCAGGACTTTACTACCGGCGGATTTTTCTCACAGATTGAACAGGAAATTGGCAGATTCAGAGTGTCTGGTGGTGTAAGGTTTGACCTTTATGAAGTAAAATGCAACCTTACCGGAGAAAAAGACAACGGTTTAGTTCTTAGTCCGAGACTTAACTTTCTGTACAATTTCTCATCATTCCTTCAGGGTCGGGCTTCATACTCGCAGGGTTACCGCGCTCCGCAGGTGTTCGATGAAGATCTCCACATATCTACATCGGGTCTCAGACAGGTAATTATCAGGAATGATCCTGATCTTATACGTGAGAGGAGTCACAGTTTCATGGCATCTCTCGATTTCAACCGCAGGGTTGGCACCGTTAATCTCAACCTGCTTGCAGAGGGTTTCTATACAAGGCTCCAGGATCCTTTTGCCAATGAGTTCGGAACTCCTGATGAAAACGGAACTGTAGTATATGTCAGGAAGAATGCTTCTGACGGTGCGGTCGTCAGCGGGGTAAACCTGGAAATGAACATGATCCCCGTAGCAGGGGTAACAGTTTCAGCAGGAGCAACATTGCAGCAAAGCAGGTACGATACACCGGTCGAATTTGACGAACGCAGATTCTTCAGGACTCCCGACAGGTATGCATTTGCCACAATAAACTGGCAACCGGCAGGCAAATTTGAGGCCTCGCTTACAGGCACATATACCGGCCCGATGCTGGTGCCCTATTTTGGCATCAAGGCAACGAACCCTGAAGAGGGGATGCTTATAAGAAGTGATTCGTTCTTCGATATGGGTTTCAACTTCAGATATGATGTCAGACTTAATGGAAGCCATGCAGAGATATTCGGGGGAATGAAGAACCTCTTTAATTCATATCAGAAAGATTTTGATGAAGGGCTCGACCGTGATCCGGGATTTATCTACGGTCCGCTGGCACCACGTTCTATATACATAGGAATAAGAATGGGTGTGTTTTAGCCATGCATTGATGATTTAACCAAAAAAAAAAGTTCCGGGGAAACTCCGGAACTTTTTTCTTTTACAATAAACACTATGTATCAGATTTCTTCTATACCAGTTTAACGTTTACTGCATTAAGGCCCTTTTTGCCTTCGGTGAGTTCGAATGTTACCTCGTCACCTTCGGTGATACGGTCTTTCAGACCTGTAGAGTGTACAAAATACTCCTTGCCTGTTTCTTCTTCCTTAATGAAGCCGAAACCTTTTGACTCATTGAAAAATTTAACAATTCCTTTGTTCATGATGTTAATTAATTATTACCCGGCAAAGGTATTAAAATAATTGAGATAGCAATCAAACAATAACAAAACTGTTATATTGTCCTTCCCGGATATTTTGTCAAAGCAATGGCGAGAGTCTCCATGGCATTCTTAAGGTCTTCTATTTTAAGGACATAAGCAATGCGCACCTCGTTTTTCCCGCTGCCCGGTGTTGAATAGAAACCAGAGGCAGGAGCCAGCATCACGGTCTGGTTTTTATGTTCAAACTCTTCGAGAAGCCATTGAGAGAACCTGTCGGCATCATCAACAGGAAGTTTTGCCACAGTATAGAAAGCCCCTTTTGGTTTTGGGCAATATACACCGGGCATCTTGTTAAGCTCTTCTACCATAAAATCGCGGCGGGCAATATACTCATCATATACGTTTTTAAAATATTCGGCAGGCGTGTCGAGAGATGCCTCTGCAACAATCTGTCCCAGTCCGGGAGGGCTCAGCCTGGCCTGGGCAAACTTCAGAGCAGTAGCCACAACTTCACAGTTTCTGCTTATCAGAACACCTATTCTTACACCACATTCACTGTATCTCTTTGAAACCGAGTCTAACAGAACCACATTCTGCTCAATGCCTTCGAGGTGCATGGCTGAAATGTGTTTTTCACCATCATAGCAGAACTCGCGGTAAACCTCGTCGGAGAAGAGGAACAGATCATATTTCTTTACTATGTCACGTATTTTGTAAAGCTCATCGCGAGAGTAGAGGTATCCGGTCGGGTTATTGGGGTTACATAGAATTATACCCTTTGTTCTGGGTGTGATCTTCTTTTCGATCTCTTCAACCGGAGGCAATGCAAAATCATCTTTAATATACGATGTCACAGGAACCACGGTAATCCCTGCAGTGGTTGCAAATCCATTGTAATTTGCATAGAACGGCTCAGGTGTTATTACCTCATCGCCGGGGTTCAGACATGTCATAAGTGCAAAAAGAACTGCCTCTGATCCACCGGCAGTGACAATCATATTGGTATGGTCAATGTCAATGCCTATGCCCTGGTAGTAACCAGCCAGTTTTCTGCGGTATGATTCATTTCCTGCTGAGTGTGAATACTCTATCACCTTCAGGCTGATATTTCTAAGCGCCTCCATGGCCACTTCAGGAGTGGGTATGTCGGGCTGACCAATATTAAGGTGATAGACTTTGCGTCCCTTTCTCTTTGCCTCCTCGGCATAGGGAACCAGTTTTCTTATCGGGGAAGCTGGCATTGCTTTACCCTTTTCGGATATCGATGGCATGATTGTTTAGAATTAGTTTAATATCTGACAAATGTAAAAAAAATCAAACCGGCTATCCATGATTTCAATCAACAAGAACAATTATTTTTATTTTTGATATTACGATCATACGACTATGCAAAAATTAAACGGCTTAAGGTTTCTGACATTTCTGCTTCTTATTGCAGGAACCGCGGTTACTGCAGACGGACAGAGAGGACATCAGAGCAGGATAAAGTGGGAAAAGGAGAGGCTCGCACCGGGGCTGGTGCTGAAATCGGCTGACGCGGTATCGGGTGACTCCCTGCCTCAGAACCTGAACATCCTGGTTGTCAATACCCGGATGAGAGACATCTCAGTTGTGTATAATCCGCATAAAGGCAGGCGCCTGGCAGGTGTTCAGGCAGAAGAGGAGGGAGCAATTGCCGCTGTAAATGCCGGTTTCTTCAATGCTTCTGGCGGTTCTGTAACTTATCTTCGCACTGCCGGAACAATAAGTGATTCAGATACGGCCGCGGCATGGCCCCGAAATCAAAACCTGAACGGCGCATTGATGGTCAGTCTCAGTGGTGAAGTATCCATTATAAGGAGAATGACCAATGAATGGTTTGATAATCACGACGAATACAAAGATATACTGGTTACCGGTCCAATACTTGCAGAAGAAGGTGTTGCCAGTGATCTTCCCAATACTTCCCTGGTAACTGCGAGACACCCCCGCACTGCTGTAGGCAAAGCCGGCAGACGGAAAGTGATTTTGCTGACAGCAGACGGCAGGTCAGAAAATGCGGCAGGATTAACACTGCATCAGCTGGCCGGGCTGATGCTATACCTCAGGTGCAGTGAGGCACTCAACCTCGACGGTGGAGGCTCAACAACAATGTGGGTAAAGGGCAGGCCCTTCGGTGGTGTGATCAACATGCCCAGTGACAACAAGAGGTTTGACCACGAGGGAGCAAGGGCTGTTTCGAGTGTGGTGGTCGTAAGGTGAGTGACTGGAGTAAGAAAAAGTTCATAAAGTTCATAGAGTTCATAGAATGTCCCTGGTCCAGCGGGAAGAAATTCGTTTCCTCTGATGTTTTTTTATAGTTTTGCACTCTGAATTGAGAATCACTGCTATTGCTATGAATATTCCCACAAAGTACGAACCGGCAGGGGCCGAAGCGAAATGGTACAAATACTGGCTTGAGAACGGTTTTTTCAGGAGTCTTCCCGATGAAAGGGAGCCTTACACAATTGTGATACCGCCTCCTAATGTGACCGGGGTCCTGCATATGGGGCATATGCTTAATAATACAATTCAGGATGTGCTTATCAGGAGGGCGCGTATGACCGGAAAGAATGCCTGCTGGGTGCCGGGAACAGATCATGCGTCTATAGCCACAGAAGCGAAGGTGGTGGCTAAACTGCGTGACGAGGGAATCGATAAGAGGGAAATAGGCAGGGAGAAGTTTCTTGAGCATGCCTGGGAATGGACCCACAAGCACGGAGGTATAATACTTGAACAGCTGAAGAGACTTGGAGCATCGTGCGACTGGGACCGGACACTATTTACCATGGACGAAGAGAGGTATGATTCGGTAATAAAGGTGTTTATCGATCTCTATAATAAAGGACTTATTTACAGGGGTGTGAGGATGGTTAACTGGGATCCTCAGGCCAAGACTGCCGTATCAGACGAGGAGGTGAGCTATACCGATGAGAACTCAAAGCTTTATTATGTTAAGTACCGTATTGCCGGAAGTGATGAATACATTACAGTAGCAACGACAAGACCAGAGACCATTCTTGGTGACACCGCCGTTTGCGCCAATCCTGCCGACGAAAGGTACAGGCACCTGAAAGGCCGCAATGTGATTGTACCAATGGTAAACCGGGAGGTTCCTTTCATTTTTGATGATTATGTCGAGATGGATTTCGGTACCGGCTGCCTGAAGATTACTCCGGCACATGACATAAATGACTATGAGATTGGCCTGAGACACAACCTTCCGGTAATAGATGTATTCAACGAAGATGGCACAATGAGTGAACAGGCCGGACTCTTTATCGGTGCTGACAGGTTTGAGGCCCGCGAACTGGCTTTTCGTGAGCTTGAAAAGAGTGGCGCGATAGTTCGTGCAGAGAGTTACAAAAACAAGATTGGCCGTTCTGAACGTACCAATGCAGTTATTGAGCCCAGGTTGTCGGTGCAGTGGTTCCTTAAGATGGAAGACCTGTCGAAACCGGCGCTGGATGCAGTTCTTGACGGAGAAGTTACCATATATCCTAAAAAATTTGTCAACGTTTACCGACACTGGATGGAGAATGTACGTGACTGGTGCATCAGCAGGCAGCTTTGGTGGGGGCACAGGATCCCGGCATGGTATTATGGTGAGGGTAAGTTTGTCGTTGCAGCTGATATCGACACTGCTGTAGAGCTGGCCAGAAAGGAGAGCGGTGACGATAACATCACCGGAGCTTCCCTGAAACAGGATGAGGATGTGCTTGATACCTGGTTTTCAAGCTGGCTGTGGCCCCTTACCTGTTTTAACGGAATCTCTGATCCCGATAACAGTGAGATCAGTTACTATTATCCCAGCAATGATCTGATAACGGCACCTGAAATTCTCTTTTTCTGGGTTGCAAGGATGATCATCGCCGGTTACGAATACAAAGGAGAAAAGCCTTTCAGCAATGTTTACCTGCACGGCCTTGTAAGAGACAAGCAGAGGCGGAAGATGTCGAAATCACTGGGTAACTCACCCGAGCCTCTCAACCTTATTGACAACTATGGAGCTGATGGTGTAAGAGTAGGAATGCTTCTCTGCAGCCCTGCCGGTAATGATCTCCTTTATGATGATTCGCTTCCCGAGCAGGGCAGGAACTTCTGTAACAAGATATGGAATGCCTTCAGGCTGGTAAAAGGATGGGAAAGGGATGAATCATTAGCACAGCCGGTGTGGTCAGCCGATGCCGTAAGGTGGATGAACAGTGTGATCGATGCGGCTCTCGAGGAGCTTGATCATCATTTCCACAGGTTCAGGATATCAGCAGCCCTGATGACCTGTTACAGGCTGTTCTGGGATAAGTTTTCGTCCTGGTACCTGGAAATTGTAAAGCCAACGACTGGTAAAGGAATGGATTCTGCTACCTATGATGCAACAATGGCCATCTTCGATAAACTGCTAAGGGTGATACATCCGTTCATGCCGTTCATAACAGAGGAGATATGGCAGCTACTGGAGGGAAGAAAGCAAGGAGCCAGCATAATGATTTCTGAAATGCCCGTTGCTGGCAGGGTCAACAGGAAGATGCTGGCCGATTTTGAAATGACATGCGAAATAGTGCGGTCGGTAAGGATGGTGAGGAAGGAAAAGAATCTGCCAAACAGGGAACCGGCAGATCTCTACGTTGTTTTGGGACGTGATGAATTTAGAAGATATTTTCCTGAGGTTATAAGTCGATTGTGCAACATTGGCACAATTCACCATACTGATACAAAGGTTGCAGGCGCCGCTTCCTTTATGGCAGGGACTATCGAGTTCTTTATCCCATTGAAGGGTGACATTGACACCGAAGCCGAAAGGGAGAGATTAAACAAGGAGATAGCTTACTACCAGGGTTTTCTTGACTCTGTGAACAAAAAACTTTCGAATAGCAGCTTTGTCTCGAATGCACCTCAAAAAGTTGTGGATATTGAGAAAAGGAAGAAAGCAGATTCAGAAGCAAAACTGTCAGCTTTGAGGAAACAACTTAAGGAATTGGCTTAAAGATCGCAAACACAGCCGATCGTGCCGGCTCCGAACCGGCAATATTTTCTCGTCGGGTTCAGGATTGGATTACTCCCTTCGGTCGTGAGTTACTCTTTCTACTCGTCGGTTCAGGGTTCAGGTCGCCTTACATAATAATTCTGATCAACTTTTACGAGTTCCCAGTTATCATTTAACAGCAGGTTCCAGTCGTCCCCTGTTGCATGGTGTCTTGAGATTTTGACATTCTTTGCGGGAACCCTGAGTTCCTTCAGATTATGGGAAACGAGACATCCTGTTTCGTTTACAACAAGCTTGCCCCAGTTGTCAGAGACTCTGAGCGATTTGTAGATGGTGCCCAGGGTATCAAGGGTATTTGGGTCATCAGGTTCGAATCCGAAGGCAGGACTCTGCAGTTCAAAGAAGACGACCGGTTTTTCCGTAAAGGCACTCAGTTCCTTGTTTACAGCCTCCTTTATTCGTGTTTCACGTTCGTACTCTTCCTCCCTTATGGTATCAATTTCGTAGTTTATAGCTATGCTACCCGCAACATCCCTTATTATATCAGGCATTGTTATATTGTATAGTTCGGCTGTAAGCTTTCCCAGGTCTGCATTGTCAGCATCGAGGACTGAAAGTGAAAACCCTTTTTCATCCAGAAGGAATGCATACAGGGCTCCGTGTACAAAACCGAAAGTCTGCCCGAATGAACGGTAGCGGTAGTATTCGTTTATACCTGCAAGGAGCCTTTGTCTCTGTTCTTCTTTCGACTGAGTGCATAACCTGGTATATGTGAATGTTGCAAGACCCTCATAGTTCTCGAACCTTAACTCATCATTTACGAAGGCCGGGTACGCCTCATGCCTTGCACCCCTGAAGATGAGAGCATCGCGGATTGCCTGGTCGCGAAACTCTTCCTCTTCGGCAGAGATAGCTTTATGGAGTGCTTTCCATTCAAGCTTCAGCCACATCCTTGCGTTCCTTTCATTCATATGGCGGTTATTGAAGGAGCGGGGTGATATCCCCTTGCTTTTTTGCATGGCATGAGTGAATGCGTGAAAAGCATAGGCTTTGATCCTGTATTCGTCATCCCTGGCAGGAACAGGGACCATTGCGAACATTGTATTTCCATACTCGGTGGCGATTACATCGAGTATTTTTTCTTTTGGGTAAAGGCCTGTGTAGACCCCTTCTTTGGGTTTCAACAATCCGTCTGCGTCAGGTGCTGATGCAATTATTCGTCTTGATTCACGCTCTACAAACATGACAGGAATGCAGAGGTCCTTTCCCCAAAGGTGCCCCCCGTCACTGTCACATATCTCCCTGATAGAATTGAAATAGTAGAGAGCCCTTTCCGGAGTCATATAGGTAGTAGACTCAGGTTCGTTCCTGCAGGAACCCAGCAGGCAGATCATCAGAAGCACCGGAATACCATATCTCATAGGTATCTATTTTTTTAGCAGTGCCAAAATTATTAAAAAATGCAGTAATTTAAAATTAATTAACAGTTAAGATTGTTTTTATCTGATTTTGAGAATTTTTTTCATCATGACAAAGTTAATTTGTAAGTGTGGGTTTAATTGATATTTTTGCCCTACCTCTAATGAAATACCCGAATGTTATGAAAAACAGCGAAATAACCTTAAATCCGAATGAACTTGTTCAGTTTCTCAAGAAACCTGCTATTGAGTTTACAAGGGAGGATTTGATAAAATTCATTGAAGCCCGCACCATAAAAAGTCTTAATTTCAGGTATGTAGCCGAAGACGGTAAACTTAAGGCTCTCAATTTTGTTCCTCACAGTCGTGAGCACCTGGAAACCATACTCTCTGCTGGTGAGAGGGTTGACGGTTCCAGTCTCTTTTCTTTTGTTGAGGCCGGGTCGAGCGACCTTTATGTGATACCGCGTTACAGAACGGCCTTCCTCAATCCGTTCACCGAGGTTCCTACCCTTGAAATTCTCTGTTCCTTCTATGACAATTCGGGCAAGCCGCTTGAGAGTTCACCCGAGTATGTGCTCCGCAAGGCTCACAGAAAGTTCGCGGAACAGACAGGCTGCACCATTAAGGCCCTTGGCGAGCTTGAATATTATGTAAGGTCGTACAGCGATGAGCTGTACCCGCTTGTTGATCAGAAAGGATATCACCAGTCGAAGCCTTTTGCCAAATTTGAGGACCTTCGTGTTGAAGCTCTTGAGTTGTGCGCACGCGCCGGCTGCAAGATTAAGTATGGTCATTCTGAAGTTGGCAGCTTTACAAAGGATGGCGAGGATTTCGAACAGCATGAGATTGAGTTCCTGCCAACCGAAGTGGAGGTGGCTGTTGAACAGATGCTGATAGCAAAGTGGATACTCCGCATGCTTGGCTATCAGTACGGAGTCGAGGTAAGCTTCGCTCCAAAGATAACGGTCGGTAAGGCAGGCTCGGGAATGCACGTTCATCTGCTGATTGAAAAAGATGGCCGGAACCTCCTCGTGGAAAACAACAGGTTAAGTGATACTGCAAAAAAAGCCATCGCAGGTATTCTCGATATTTCAAAGGCCCTTACTGCTTTCGGAAATACGATACCTACATCATACCTCAGGCTGGTACCGCATCAGGAGGCTCCTACAAACATCTGCTGGGGCGACCGAAACAGGTCAGTGCTTATAAGGGTTCCGCTCGGCTGGATTGGTGCCGCGGAAATGATCCATGATGCAAATCCGGGAGAGCCTGCTGTTCAGACTGAGGAAAACTCAAGGCAGACATTCGAGCTACGCTCCCCTGACGGTTCAGCAGACATATATTGCCTGATGGCCGGACTTGTAATTGGAATAAAGCATGGGCTGGAGATGGATAATGCCCTTGAGATGGCTGAAAGGTTGTATGTTGACTACAATATTTTCAAGGAGCCGGCAAAGGCTGCCACCAGAAAACTTGAGGCTCTTCCTGCATCATGCTGGGATTCGGCAGACGCCTTGCTGGCACAGCGTGATGTCTTTGAAAGGGACGGAATCTTTCCGGCCGGAATGATCGAGAATATTGCAAGAAAGCTTAAGGCATTTGAAGATAAGGATTTGAGTGAAAGACTCTACGGAAAACACGACGAGATTCATGATCTCGTACTGAAATATCTGCACTGTAGTTAAATAATGCGGTGGCCCCATTACGCCTTTTACGCCTTTACACCTTCGATCATACCTAACACCTTATTAAAACGCCTTAAGGCTCATGTCAAGACTTTTGATATGATGGGTGAGTGCGCCTATGGAGATATAATCTACACCGCAGAGTGCATATTCTCTTACAGTACTTAGAGTGATCCCCCCAGATGATTCTGTCTCTGTTCTTCCATTTACAATCTCAACAGCTTTCCCTGTCTCCTCAGGGGTGAAGTTGTCGAACATAATGCGGTCTGCTCCGCCAGCTGCAATAATTTCACTTATATCATCAAGTCTTCTGGCTTCTATGACAATTTTAAGATCAAGTCCGTTTTGTTCGAGATATTTTCTGGTGCGGTTCAGGGCTGCGACTATACTTCCTGCGAAATCTATATGATTATCCTTGATCATGATCATATCATAAAGGCCCATCCTGTGGTTAAATCCGCCACCCAGACGCACTGCCTCCTTTTCCAGGAATCTTATTCCGGGGGTTGTTTTGCGGGTGTCGATTATCTTTGCACCGGTCTCTTTTACAGCGTCAACATATTGTGCGGTTACAGTGGCAATGCCACTCATTCTTTGCAGGATATTCAGGGCCAGCCTTTCTGCACGCAGGAGCGACTGTTGAGAACCTGTAACCGTGAAGGCAACATCACCGTGTTTAACACGGCTGCCGTCATTTACCATTAACAAGGGAACAATTTCGGGGTCTGTCTGCCTGAAAACTTCAACGGCAACCCTCAACCCTGCAATTATCCCTTCCTCCTTTACCAGCAGCTTCGCTTTTCCCTCACTGTTGGCATCAATACACGCAAGTGATGTATGGTCACCGTTTCCGATATCTTCAGAAATTGCCCTGGCAATTAAATCCTCCAGCTCTTTATCTTTCATCGTCAGGTTCAATTCTGATCTGGTGGATCAACAGACCCTCTTCTGTCTTTTTCAGCAGGAAATATACCCTGAAGTTTGCTTTCTCGGATTTGAGGGTTCCGATGGCATAGAATGCATCGTTCGCCGAGCCCTGATGTCTTATTGTAAAGTCCTTTACAGGGTATTGGATGAAAAAATCCCTGAGAATGGCTTCGGCGTTGGCCTTCCTGTAGAAATCCTCCTTATCCAGCAGCAGCAGCTCAACAGTTGCATTAAGATATCTGGCCAGTTCAGTAGCATTGCCTGCCTTGATTGCAAGTGATATGCCCGGTGGTATCTTGCCTGCATCCTGAGCCGACAGTGTCAGGAACAGAGGCAGAAACAAGGCTGCCAATGTTATTAACCTTTTTTTGTTCATGACTGATCTGCTACAAATTTGAGACCGACCTTTACAAAAGTACACTTATTTTCCATAATTCCTGATGCCCAAGGTATAACCGGGGCGCTTTTTATTCACGATTTTACTTGTTACTTTTGTGCTTCAGGCAGTTGTCAATTCTTATTTAATATTATCTCTTTCATGAAAATATCTTTTGTCCAAACCGGAAAGACGACAGAGAACTATATTAATGAAGGCGTCTCTCTTTATGAAAAAAGAATCAAGAAACTTGTTCCGTTCAGTATTTTAACCACACCTGCCGTAAAAAACAGACGTAACCTCAAG
>Ga0334895_1002161_pt1 | contig 17521 bp, 17 predicted proteins | sample GraSluR3_MG_7_FD_207229 | JGI IMG/M metagenome (GOLD analysis project Ga0334895, IMG submission 207229) | Sludge microbial communities from methane-producing bioreactor in Wageningen University, Netherlands - Granular Sludge_31_05-R3 | ecosystem: Engineered > Bioreactor > Anaerobic >... | reverse complement strand
TGCGAATAAAGCTAACACAATAGAACAAGCACTAACAGAACAAGGCATTTTAGTCACTCAAATTGGTAAAGTCACAGCAAATAAGGTTTGTTATGTAAAGAGTGATAACACTCTAGAAAAATACATTGATGAGCCTGGAAGTGATGAACTGTACAAGGTTGTTTGATAAAAAAAGAAAGATGATGGAGAACCACGGGAGATAAGATGGATCGAATAATTGTATCAACAGGAAATTCCAATAAATTAAGAGAGATAAAACGTATTTTAGAAGGATATGATGTAGATGTCATCTCAAAAAACGATCTCGGTCTTAATACGATAGAAATTGTAGAAGATGGAGACACGTTAGAAAAGAATGCGATAAAGAAAGCGAAAGCATTGTGGGATCAAACGAGAGCGATTGTGATTGCAGACGACACAGGTTTGTTTGTCTCATCATTGAATGGTGCGCCAGGTGTACACTCCTCAAGATATGCAGGAAAAGACGGTGATGACAAGGCAAACAACGATTTGTTATTAAGGAACATGGAGCATCTTCCCATTGGACAACGTGAGGCATATTTCAAGACGGTGATTGCCATTATAGATAGAAGAGGTCAGACATACCTAGCAGAAGGAATTTGCAAAGGTACAATCGGATTTGAGGAGATAGGATTGGGTGGATTTGGATACGACCCGTTATTTATCGTAGAAGAAACAGGAAAGACATTTGGTCAAATGAGCGACGAAGAGAAAAATAAGTTAAGTCATAGGGGGAAAGCCATCCGTCTTACTAGAAAAAAATTAGAAGAGATACTAAATGAAAATCATGATATTAAGTGATACGCATGGAGCAAGCGATGCATTGGTAGATCACGTTAAAAATTGGGAAACGATAGACAAGGTTATTCATTTAGGGGATTTCATAGAAGACGGCAAGCGAGTGGGTGATTTAACAGGCAAAGAGGTTTTGTGTCTTAGAGGAAATTGCGACATAAAACACTATGACCACAGAGAAGAAGAACTGCTTTTGTGTGAGGAAGTTTCTGTTTTCATGACTCATGGACACAGGTATAGAGTGAAACACTCCTTATTGAATTTATCACTGCGAGCAAAAGAGGTGAGTGCCCGGATCGTTTTATTTGGGCACACACATCAGCCATTCAATGAAATGATCGATAATGTTTTGTTTTTTAATCCCGGTAGTCCTGTATATCCAAGAGGAGGCGCATTGCCTACATACGGGATAATTGAAATCCATAATAATGCAATAGCCTCTGAAATTATTTTTTTGCTGAATGCTTAAAAATACTATGATACATAGTTGGGATTATGATCAAAGTGAAAAAGGTGGATACAAAAAGTCCAGACATTAATGTAACAGCCATCGGCGTAAAAAACGAACTGCCTGATAACGCCAACGGAAAAAGGCCCATGATGGTTGTGATGGTACTCAGCATGATGGGTCGGAACCTTCTGTCTAGAGATTGAAGACAAGCATCTTGTATAGACACGCCGGAGGATATACCGCGATTGATATACTCTAAGAGTAGAATGGCATTATTAACGACGATGCCAATGAGACTGGCCAAGCCTAAGCCAGCGGTAAAAGAAAAAGGCTGCCTAAAAATGTACAATCCCGCCATAGAACCGATAATTGATAATGGAACAGTTGCTAGGATAATCAAAGCTTGTCGAGATGATTTGAATTGAATCAATAGAATTAGAAAAATAGCTACCAATGCATAGAGAGCAGCTTCTGCAATCCCTCCCAGGTATTTTGTCAAGGTTTCTTTTTCTCCTCTAAAATCAACGGAAAGACTTGTAGAGTCTATCGATTCATACACCATTTTTTCAATGATTCTTTGGGTGGTTTGGGTATTGTAAAGGTTGTCAACATAACATTCAATGGTAACAGAAGGCAGACGATTGTAACGATGGATAATAGGAACTTGACTTCTTAGCTGAAGATTGGTTACTTGTTTTAAAAGGATTTGTTGGTTTGTAATAGAAGATTTAATCAACAAATTTTCCAAGTCAGTGACTTGATTGATTTGAGTGGTAAGATAAATGTCGTACTCATTTTCAATAGTTCTTAATTTTGATACATTGGCACCATTCAAAGCAATATTGACTTGCCTTTGAATATCATAACTTGTCAAACCTACCAAGGTTGCATAATCTGAGTCAATGGCCATCTCATATTGATAAGTTCTGTGGGGTAAATTGAAATGAGTACTTGATATGCTTTGCAGCTCGTTGACTTGATCAAAAATATCGCTAGCGTAAGTATTTAATTCAGCGCGATCCTTTCCATACAATATAATTTCTATTTCTGGACCAGGTGCTGTTATTGCGGGTAGGTGAACTCGGGTTTGACTACCTATCACATTTTGGCGAAGGTCTTCTTCTAGCCTTACAACAAAGGTTTCCAAATCATTAGCATCATCCTCTACATAAGCCAATATTTGCGCGATATGATCTGCATCAGCATTTGGCGCAACAGTAAGATAGAATTTTGGCAAAGAGCCTCCAACGGATGAAGTGTAGCTTTTAACTGTAGGTTCTTCATCTAAATAGGAACAGATTTCATCAACCAAGGCGCGTGTGCTTGCCATATCTCCTTTTTTTTCATTTTCAATATCAATGTAGAAATAGGTTTTGTCTGCATAAGGAAAAATCTCGATAGGCAAAAAATAAATACCGATTCCGATTGATAGAATAAAGAAAGAAAAGATTGTAATTAAAGTGACACGACTATGTTTGAGTCCAAAGGACAAAGCTTTGGTGAAACACCCTTTTATCCAGTACTTTTTAGAGTCTGGTTTTTTTTGTTTTTTACCAAGCAAGAGAAAAGCAAGGGAGGGAACAAAAAACATTGCTGACAAATAAGAAGCAGATAAGGCTATAATGACAACAATGGGAAGAGATCTTGCAAACTCACCTGCTTCACCTGGTAAAGCAATTAAAGGGGCAAAGGCTGCAATGGTTGTAAGCGTCGATGTGAAGACAGGCGAAGAAGACTCAAAAGCTCCTGTGATAGCTGCTTTGGCAGGTGTCACACCACGGTCAAGTTGATGCTGGATAGCATCGATCACAACAATTGAGTTATCAACAAGAATACCAAGCGAAATAATAAGTGCTGCAATTGAAATTTGATGGATATCAATTTGGAAAAACCGCATAAAAACAAAGGTTAATAATATACTGAAGGGCATGGCTGTTGATACAATGGTCGCATTGTAAAACCCCATCCCAAGCAAAATGACAATGACAACAAACAAAACGCCTTGGAGCAAGTTTAAAATAAATCGATTGACAGATTCTGAAACATCGGCTGGTTGGAAAGTAACTTTGGTGATTTCAAGATCGTCAGGCAGTTGTCTGACAAGAGACTCAAGTTTAAGATCTACTTCCTTTCCGATTTCTATGATGTTTTGGTTTTCTTTAAAGAAGGTAGTTAATAAGACAGCAGAATCACCATTAACTTCGAACTTTTTTGTATCGGTTTCATAATCCATATAGATATTTGCGATGTCACCAAGTCGTACAATTCCAAGATTGTCAGAAATATTCACAATTAAGGATTTAATGTCTTGAAGATTGCTGAATGTGCCAGGAATCGACACGCCAACGTTTCCTGAAGAGGTTTCAATAGAACCAGAAGGGATTTCGAGATTCTGAACCAATACTAAATTATAGATATCTTCTACAGATAGATCTGTTTGGCTAATGGATTCTGGCAGCAACTCAATAACGACCCGTTTTTGTGGAGAGCCTTCAATATTAATTTTCTTGATCCCACCTATCCGTAGCAACTCATCTTTAATTGTTTCAGAAAAATATTCAAGTGATTCATAATCGTATTTTTTACTGTGTAAAGCTAAAATCATGCCTGTTGTCTCAACCATACTTTCAGTGTCAACTATGGGTGGGTAGGCACCTTCGGGCAAACTTTCTGTCAAAGAAGACATCGATTTTTCAATGGTTGACCATTGTTCATCTTTGTCCACCGAATAATTGATGGTGACGATGACAACAGAAACATTGCTTGATGATATCGATTCGATGGATTCAATTCCTTCAATCGTAGAGACTTCAACTTCAATTTTGCTTGTTATAAGTGATTCCACCTCTTCTGAAGATGCACCGGGATAAATGGTGGTGATCACTGCAGTAGGACTGGTCACATCAGGGTTTTCTTGTCTTGGGATGCTGGTATACGAAATAACGCCAGCAACCATGAAAGCAAGAACAAATATCATCGTTATTTTTGTATTTTTAACCACATATTGAATCATTTGAAGCATTTATGATCACCTCTACTGTTGTACATCCACAACACTTCCAATTCTTACTTGGTTGAAACCTTTGACAATCACTTCGTCTCCTACGTTTAATCCATCCACCAAAACTTTATCGTTCATTACGGATAGGATTTCTATAGATCTTTTCGTGACACGATTATTCTCAACAACAAATACAAAATCCGACCCATCATTTGAGATAGTCATGATGTCAAGCCATATACCATTGACTTCTTCAAGGAGAAATCGAATAGAAGCAAGATCACCAACAAGAAGATCATTAGGAGGGTCAACAACCATAATGCTAACAGGATAAGTCAACTTATTTTCATCGGGGAATCGGTTGATTTCTTGTATGACACCTTCATAAATCTGGTCGTTGACGACAACCTCACAAGGAGTGATAAGAGACAATCTTTGAAGATCTGATCTGGTCACACTTGTTTGAATTAGCAACTGACGAGAAGATACAATAACCGCAGGATAACCTGCAGGAACGGCTTCAGAAGTTTCATAAAGAATAGAGACAACTGAACCATCAACATCGCTATAAATAGTCGCATCATCGATGAGAGACATATAGGCTTGATAACCATTTTGGGCTGCTAAAAACTGTGAGTAAGCAGCCTGTACAGTTTCAGGACCAGCCCCAGACAAGGCCTGGTTCAGCACCTCTTGTGATTGGAGATAATCCTTTTCAGCAATCGACAACCCAAGTGCAGATTCTTCCAGCGAAGATAAAGAAACAACCCCCTCTTCATACAATACTGTTAAATCCTCATGGTTCTTCTGTCTAAATTCCAGAACATTTTGTGCCTTATCAACATTTATAGCGGCCGCATTAATTTCTTCTTGGGAAGCTCCTTTAAGCGCTTTTTCATACTGTGAATAAGCGGCATCCATTGTATTTTTTGCTGATTCAGCTTGATGCATTAGTTCAGTGGTATCTAAAGAAGCTAACACTTGGCCCGGAACAACCTTTTCAGAGGGTGAAACATGAATTCTCTCTAAGTAGCCGGCTGTCTTGAATGAATATTTCTTTATTTGGGAAGGTTGAATAACACCCTTGTAACTTAGACTTTCTTGATAATTGTAAGCATGGATGAGTTCAGTTTTGACTGGAATAGATTTTTCTACCACAAATACCGGTTGAGAAGAACAACCGGTAAAAATTAATACCAACACACAAATTAACAATTTAGTTTTCATTCTCACCATTCCTAATTAGTCAATGGATTTGATTGTGTCATCTAAATCTGACATGACACAGAATTTATTGTAGCCCATAGCTTTAAGCTGTGACAGCTGTTTGTTAAGTTTTTTGGCTCTAGGCATTATTGAAACAGAATGTCCCTTGCTTCGCAAAGCGTCTGCTTTTGAGAACACCTCGACAAAAGAATCAGCATCATCGTATATTAGGACGAGGCTAGCTGTATTAGAAAGGTTGAAACCTTCTTCAATCAGCTGGTTGACCAATCGCTCAAAACCAATGGAAAAGCCAACTGCTGGGATATCTTCGCCGATAAAATCACCAATCATTTTATCATAACGTCCACCACCTGCAATGGAGTAGCCAAGATCCTTATATACAATTTCAAATATCGGTCCTGTGTAATAACCCATACCTCGCACTAAAGTAAAATCATAGTGTGCTTGATAATCACCATTGGATAATTCATTGACGGTATCAACTAATTTTTGGATTTCTGAAATAATATTTTCCGCAACACCTAACTCATATAAAGAGGGAAGCCCTTTTTGATTAATTGATGTCATTGCTTTTAAAATCTTTGAGATGGCGAGGTCAGGATAATTTTTGCCTCGCAATTCTTTTTCAATACCGCTAAGGCCAATCTTATCCAATTTATCGAGTGTGATACAAATATTTTCAACTTCATTGTGTTCAAAGCCACAGTAAAGAATTACATCGCGTAGGATTCTTCTATCATTGATTTTAATTTCAAAACGGCTGACTTCCAGACTAAGCAGTGCCTTTGCCGAAACAGTCAAAAGCTCTATCTCAGAATCGATTGAAGCATTTCCGATTATATCGATGTCGCATTGTTTAAAACTTCGGTATCTTCCTTTTTGAGATCTTTCAGCACGGAAAACATTTCCAACTTGTATGGACTTAAATAAGCTAGGTAGATCGTGTCGGTTATTGCAATAAAAGCGACTAAGAGGGATTGTTAAGTCATAGCGCAAGCCTAGCTCCACGATATCATCAGTGGTTAAATTAGGCTGATCAAGGTTAAGTTTGTTCCCTCGTTTCAAGATTTGGTAGATTAGTTTTAGGTTTTCTCCACCCTGACTTCCAAGGAGGTTTTCAATATTTTCAACCACAGGAGTTTCAATGAGGTGAAAGCCGTGACGGGTATAAACATCGATAATCTTTCTCTCCACGTAGTCTCTGGTTTTTTGTTCCGAAGGCAAGAAATCACGCATGCCTCTCGCAGGGTTTAGGTTTTTTTTCATCTTAATTACTCCTTATAATTCTAGTATGTCATAGCTGTTGTTTAGCAAATCAACATACAACAGTTTGCTTTTTAGGGGAAGGTCTTTCTTTAAAATTAGCTTGATGCATTCAGCAACTTGGAAAGAAGCTGCAGCTGCTGGTGTGAATGATGGATTGCCTAAAGTGGTTTCGATCCCTTTTTCTTCTTTTGAAGAATAGATTCTCTGCAAAAGATTATCATTAGGCATGACGATGCCAATTTGAAAGAACCACCCTGCGATGGCACCATGAATCAAAGGGATGCCTTCTTCAGAACATGTTTTCTCCAACAGCAAGCGAGTTGAAACATTATCGACTGCATCCATGACCACGTCATGACCATGTATGAATTCTTGAGCATTGCTTTCGCTTAGACGTTTTGAAATGGGGTTAAAAGCAACATCGGGATTGATTTGAAGCGCTCGTTCTTTCGCCACGTCACATTTGCGCTTACCTAATGTGTTCATTGTTGATAATAACTGGCGGTTTAAGTTTGTTTCATCAAACACGTCAGCATCAATAGCGGTAATGCTTCCAACACCCAACCTGAGCAACAACTCAATAATGTAACCTCCAAGTCCTCCACAACCAACAACCAAAATTTTTGATTGACGAATGACAAGCATATCATCTTCACTGATGCTATTCAAGTTTCTTATATATCGCTTTTCCATAAAAGCTCCTCATATGATAAAAGTATCTACAAACAGATGTTTCAAACATTAAGCGTGATGCCACTATTGTTTCAAACATGATTTGTGCTATACTAAAGATAATAAACTACTATTGAAACACATTCAAGTAGTAACTATTTAATTGTTCAGACAGGAAAGGAAAGAGGATGGAAGGATTAAACAATGTAAGGGTAGCCGCTGCAAACATAAAAATAAGCTTGGCTGACTGTGAACATAACACAAAAGAGATGAGTGAGGTAATTGAAAGAGCTTCAAAATTGGATATAGAAGTTCTAGTCTTTCCGGAGTTGGCTTTAACAGGATACACATGTGGTGATTTGTTCCATCAGAGCTTGCTGATAGATGAAAGTGAGAAAGCAGTTCTAAAATTACTAGATTACACAATGGAAAAAGACATGTTGGTAGTTTTTGGAGCGCCTGTCATGAAAGATGGAAAGCTATTTAATTGTGCCATCTTGATTCATAGAGGGATTGTTCTGGGAATAATACCTAAATCATATTTGCCAAACTATAATGAGTTTTATGAAAAAAGATGGTTTAACTCCGGATTATTGGAAAAAGATGGTTATGTGGATTATTGTGGTTTTAGAGTGCCTTTTGGGGTGGATTTGCTTGTAAGCAACGGCAGTCACAACGACCTTGTGATTGGCGTAGAGATTTGTGAGGATCTATGGAGCCCAATTCCACCTAGTAGTTACCTGGCTGTAAATGGTGCGACATTAATCTTAAATTTGTCTGCATCAAATGATTTGGTGGGGAAGGGAGATTACCGAAGATCTTTAGTCAAAAACCAGTCTGCCAGGACAATAGCTGCGTATGTTTATGCTTCTGCAGGGTATGGGGAATCAACAACAGATTTGGTTTTTGGTGGACATCACCTGATTGTTGAAAACGGACAAGTGCTGAAAGAATCCCAACGCTATCAGATGGAAGGGACTTTGATTTACTCAGACATTGATCTAGATGTGATTAGACATGACCGAATGAAGGCGAACACTTTTTTCACTGAACAAAAAAGAGCTTATAGATGGATTGAGTATAGAACGCACCCGAAAAATAAATCCATTGAAAGACACTATCCCACTATGCCTTTTGTTCCAGACAACAAAATGGATAGAGAGACAAGGTGTAATGAGATTTTTAATATTCAGACAGTAGGACTTGCTAAAAGAGTTGAACATATTGGAGCGAAGACATTTTTGATTGGCGTGTCCGGAGGGTTGGACTCTACATTGGCGCTATTGGTTTGTGCTAGAACTTGTGACATGCTTGGATTGCCAAGAAGCTCCATAAAAGCAATCACCATGCCTGGCTTCGGGACAACAAATAGAACTTATAAGAATGCGGTCTCTCTCGCAAAGGCTTTAGGAACAAGACTGTCTGAAATTTCAATAGAAAAGGCTAGCAAACAACATTTTGAAGATATTGGGCATGACGGAATACAAAAAGATGTGACATATGAAAACACGCAAGCGAGGGAAAGAACACAAATCCTGATGGATTTAGCTAATTTGCATCAAGGAATTGTTGTTGGAACAGGGGACTTGTCAGAACTGGCTATGGGCTGGGCGACTTATAACGGAGATCATATGTCCATGTATGGAGTGAATAGTGGCGTTCCTAAGACTTTAGTGAGGTTTTTGATCTCATGGATTGCAGAGATGGAGCTATTTGATGGGACAAAAGCAATTTTGCAAAGCATTTTGGAAACCCCAGTCAGTCCGGAGCTGATCCCACCAGATGAAAATGGTGAAATTACACAGAATACTGAAGAAATCATTGGGCCATACATACTACATGATTTTTTCATTTTTCACGTATTAAGATATGGGACAGAGCCAGGAAAAATGATGACAATTGCAGAACACGCATTTAAAGACCAATACAGCTATGATGAGATTCACAAGTGGATGAAGCATTTTTATTGGCGCTTTATCACACAACAGTACAAGAGATCCTGTTTGCCAGATGGGCCTAAAGTGGGGTCAGTGTGTCTTTCACCGAGAGGTGACTGGAAAGCGCCGAGTGATTCATCTCCAAGGATGTGGATGAAGAGAATAGAAGAAATAAAATAATTATATAACTTAGCATTATAAAAGGGCCCATATGAGCCCTTTTATAATGCTAAGTTATAAGATTAGTCTTAACCTCGTTCAATCGCAGTCAAACCAGTTCTTACAATTTCAATAATACCAAAAGGTTTCACAAGTTCAATGAAGGCATTATTTTTTTCTTCGTCTCCAGTCATTTCCACCGTAATGGACTTTGGTGAGATATCGACTGTTTTACCTTTGAAAACATCTGACATTTGTATGATTTCAGAACGCGTTTCTTTGGTACAATTAATCTTCAAGAACATCAATTCTCTTAAAATGGATTTTTTCAATGTCAAATCTGTTATTTTAATGACATGGATTAGTTTATTTAATTGTTTGGTGATTTGCTCTAAGACTTCCTCGTCTCCAGTTACAGAAACAGTTATCCGTGATATGTTCGGATCCATCGTTTCAGCCACTGTCAGGGTATCAATGTTGTAACCTCTTCGGCTAAACAATCCAGCCACTTTACTAAGTGTTCCAGAGTAGTTTTCTACAGTGATTGACAATACATGACGCTCGGGATTCATTATTGCCACCTCCAATGTGCGAGAGTAGGAAAATCAGGGTGTATACTACATTCTATAAGGCATGGGCCTGGGGAAGCAAAAACTTCTGTTAGCACATGCTCAATGTTTTCTTTGCCTGTCAGTCGGTGTCCTTCAATGCCATATGCATCAGCTAATTTCATGAAGTCAGGATTAAATCCGATGTCAATGCCGTGGAAATGGTCGCGTGTATTATAAGTATGCAATTGGAGTTCTCTGACCATGCCTAAGCGATGGTTAGACAATACGAAAATTTTAATGTTTAAGTCATACTGTTTCACTAATGCCAGCTCACTCATCAGCATTTGGAAGCCACCTTCTCCCATTATGGCAACGACTGATTGTGAAGGATCAGCTCCGAATCGAGCACCAATAGAAGCAGGTAAGCTGTAACCCATTGTTCCTAGACCGCCGGATGTAAAAAACTTACGATCTTTTGTTGCAGAAAAATAATGAGCAGCCCAAATCTGATTTTGACCAACATCAGCAGTTAAAATTGTTTTGGGGTTGGACAGATTTGAGATAGTCTGCAATAATCTAAATGGATTAACCGAATCAAAAGGCCATTCTTTTTGTAGATTATCTTCTAGATAGGTGTGTCGCGAATATCGGATGCTTTCGCTCCATTTATCAATATCTATAGGGTAATCATAGGCTGCAAGTTTTGACAGAATATGCTTTGCATCTCCTACGATAGGGGTATGAGTCTTCATGGTTTTGCCTATTTCAGCAGGATCAATATCTATATGAATAATGTGTTGGTTATTTCTTGAGGCTAATGTAGAAGTTGATCGATCGGCAAATCTCGCTCCAACAACGATGATCAAATCAGCCTTGTTCATAGCCTGATTCACAAATGGATAACCATGGGCACCAACCAAACCTGCAAAATAAGGTGAGTCATTTGGAAAACTATCAACACCCATTAATGTGCAAACAACAGGGATTCCAGTTTTTTCAACTAATGAAATCAACTCATCTTTACTATTGGATGAACTGATGCCACCTCCGACACAAATCAGTGGTTGCTTGGCTTCTTTGATTCTTTTATATGCTTTTTCAATTTGCCTGGCGTTACCTGAATAAGTAGGTTTGTAACCTCTGATCTCAACAGAATCAGGGTAACTGAAGTCGATGGTTTCATCTTGAATATCTTTTGGTATATCAATAAGAACAGGTCCTTTCCTACCGGTATTAGCTATGTGAAAGGCTTCTTTCATAATTCTCGGGATGTCGTTCTTGCTTTTTATCAGATAATTATGTTTTGTGAAAGGTTCAGTTGCCCCAACTATATCAGCCTCTTGAAACATATCCGTTCCAATTTTATTGGAAACGACTTGGCCTGTGATGGCAACAAGAGGTATTGAATCCATGTAGGCAGTGGCAATACCTGTTATAAGATTGGTAGCCCCTGGACCTGAAGTGGCAAGACAAACACCGACACCATTTCTTGATCGGCCGTAGCCACTAGCCATGTGGGCGGCGGATTGCTCTTGACGGACCAAAACATGCTTGAGGTTAGATTTTCTTAATGCCTCATACAATGGAAGGACTGCGCCACCCGGATAGCCAAATATCGTGTCGATCCCCTCGGCTTCGATGCACTTAACAACTGCTTCTGCAACTTTGAGTTTCATATGCTCACCCCACTATTTCTTGTATTAGCTTGAGATTATAGCAAAAAATTGTATTTAAATCAATACAAAATATTAAACCTCTTTAATTCATATCTTCTATAGACGATCAAGAATGGTTTTTCTGATATCATTAATCGCGTTCTGATGGTGTGGCCGTTCTATTAATGTATACGGAATTTTTGTTGAATAAACGATGTGAGCTGGATTCTGACGCACTATATGTATGGTATGAGACAAGGCAAGAGCTTCGTCTACATCGTGAGTGACAAACACAACGGTTTTTCTTGAGTGGGACCATAAGTTGATGAAAGAAGAAATTATGGATTGCTTTAGATTCACATCAAGGCTGTTGAAAGGTTCATCCATTAATAATAAATCGAAAGGACACGCAAAGGCCCTAGCGATGGAAACGCGTTGTTTCATCCCACCGCTTAATTCATTTGGCATACGAGCAGAATCATCGGATAGGTTGGTAAGATCGAGATAATGCTGGATGATGGCATGGCGTTCTTGAGAATTTGAGTAATGATGTTTCAAAACAAAGTCTAGATTGTCATAAACAGTTAGCCAAGGTAGCAATCGTGGCTCTTGAAAAATGTAAGAACAGGATTTCTGGTTCAAACCAGAGATGCTCCCACTATCAGGAAGGCTCAAACCGGATAGAAGCTTGAGAAGCGTTGATTTTCCAATTCCTGATGGACCAAGTAAGCAGGTGATTTCGTTTTCGCTTATGTCTAGGGAAAAATTGCTGTAGATAAATCTATCATCGAACTTTTTTGATATATTCACAAGTTTAATCATGAGTTCACCTTTTCATCAATTATTCTTTTGGATTTTGTTTATTGAGAAAACAAGACGCAACATAATCTCGGAAATGTAACTGAGTAGAACAATAATAAGAGTCCAAGCTAATAGAGAATCGAACTCTAAATAAACTTTTGAATCGTGAAGTTTGCTTCCAATACCAAAACGGGGAAGAGAGAAGACTTCCGTTGCAGCAATGACCTTCCAAGACAAGCCCATAGAGGATATAAAAGCAGCAGTTATGTAAGGTTTGGAAGATGGGAGATACAAATATTTAATGGTTTGAGCAAGGCCAACACGATAGAGGCGAGCCATCTCAAGTAAATTGCCATCAGTTGATTGGATACCTTTTGCAGTATTCTCCCATATAATTGGGAAAGTCATTAAAAAGCCTGCAAACACAGGAGCATAATTTGATTTAAACCAGATCAAGGCAATGATAATAACGGAGATCACTGGGATAGATCTTAATATGGAAATAATTGGCTCAAACACTTCATACGCTGTATGACTTAGTCCACAAAGAAGACCCAATGTAACCCCAATGGTTGAAGACAACAGAAAACTTAAAAACACTCTAAAAGAGGTAGCTGGGATTGCTGTTGCCAAATCTGAACTCTGAGAAATATTTTTCAAAGCGGCGAGAACAGAGAGAGGTGACGGCAAATATATATTATTATTCACAATACGATGTATGATTAACCAAGCGATAAACAACGCTGCGATGCCAAAAAAACGATTTCGATTATTGGTAATAAAAGTCATCATTAGGCAAAGAGCCTCCTATTGAACTTGGGTTGTATTCAAACAGGATCTTTAAGAAGTTATTAATTTTATCTTTTGCAGTCTTAGCATCTTCAAACACGATTGCGCTATTGGGGATGGCCGATTCTGCAAGTTGAGCGTTAGGTAGGATACCATGTTCTGCAATTAATAGACCCGCATCTGAAGGGTGGGTATTCACCCAATTCACCGACTGCTCATATTGGGACAAAAAATCTTGTACAAAATCGTCATTCTCTTCCGCAAATTCCTTACTGATCACCAAACAACCCATGGACAACACACTTGATCCAGACGTGATTTTTTCCCACTCTTTATTTAAATCAAGCTGCAAACGGATATGATTAGACTGATTTACAACTTGAGTAACAAAGGGTTCAGGTAACACCGCATAGGGAGCGTCTCCGGCTAACACAGCTTGTGCTAAAGAAGCATGATCGGCATAGAACTGAAGAGACATATCATCGAGTAGGCCAAGGGAACTCAGCATATAATTGACAGCATAATCAGGAGTGGCTCCTTTTCCGCTTATGTGAAGAACTTGACCTTTCAAGTCATCTAAACTGTCCACCGGTTCAGTCCCAACCAAGTGTATAACACCAAGTGTGTTTAAGGCGAGAAATTGTATACCTCCTTCAGTACGGTGGTATAAAATAGAGGCAAGATTTGTCGGGACAGCGGCAATTTGAATTTCGTTATTTAAGAGTTTTGCAGTAAGAGCGTCTGGAGCGGCTTCGGTAAGATAAGTAACCTCGTAAGAGTCACTGTTTAGAGCTTCTTCTTCAAATAAGCGAATCATACCCATAGAGGTTGGTCCCCGTAATCCAGCAATGGTGACAGGTGTTTTATCTTTGGGTGAACGATCACAAGCCGTTAAGGTAATAAAGAATAAGATTAAGATGATTAGAATGGAGATATTTCGAGTTTTCATGTTATTTGTACCTCTCTTTTTCATATGATTTTTTTGTTAAAGCAGTTTTTGCAGTGACACCTTTCAGTTGGCCAAGCTTCCCTGATAAGCTACCTATCTCTTCGTTGGTACCATCAACCATGATTGATATAATGCTGATTCCCCTCGCTTTATAAGGCAACCCCATTCGACCTATTATTAAATGATTGTACTGGTGTAAAATACTATTTACACTTGGAGCAGAAGATAAATCTTCGATGACAATTCCAACAATACCAATTCGGTTCATAATTCCTCCAATACAAAAAACCTTGCGACATGAGCAAGGACACCCGTTCAACAAGGTATGGCGGTTGAACAATTTGTGTGATAAAATGATAAAATGATCAATCATTTTATCAAATTCAACAAGAAAGCAGTCCTTGCTCTCAGTTCGTAACCTTGAGCTCAGCATCATAATGTGTGATGATTAATTGTAATATAACACACTTGAGAAAAACAATCAATACAAATTGTTATTTTATTAACGAAAGGAGGAACCCATGATTTACAATAAGTGGTTCAGAAATGATGATAAAGGGAAAGAAATTTTAAGTTTGAGAAGAAAATTCAAAGAACACATGGAAGCAGACTTTAGGAACATGTTTAGCTATGATGTGGTGGTTTATGAAGGGAAACAACCCATTGGAATGGGAAGACTTGAAATGAGATCAGGTCTGTTTATGATTGTGGGACTGGTCACAGAAGAACAACATAAAACAAGTGAAATTAAAGACTTATTAGTTCGACTGATCATTCGAAAGGCTTGCGACTTGGGAGCGCAAGGTGTGTACGTCAAGTTGAAGGAAAATAATCCAGAAGAGATTTCATTTTACAGTCAGTATGAGTTTAAAATTGCGAATAAAAACTTTCATGAAGAAAATATTTTTTATAGACACGGAGATATTAAAGGGAATTGTTGTGAGGAAAAAAAGAATGAGAAACGCAGATAAAAAAGTAGTCATTTTTGGCGGAGGAACGGGATTATCAATTGTGCTAAGAGGACTAAAGACACTAACGAACGAAATAACTGCAGTGGTGACAGTGGCTGACGACGGTGGTGGCTCAGGTGTGCTTAGAGAAGATTTGGGCATGTTGCCACCAGGAGATATTAGAAACTGCATTATATCTTTGGCTGACGCGTCTCCTGAAATGGAAAGATTGATGCAACACAGATTTAAAGAAGGCTATTTGAAAGGACAAAGTTTTGGCAACTTATTGATTGCTGCAATGAACGAAATGCACGAAGATTTCGAACATGCGGTAAGAGAAGTATCGAAGATATTTCGCATAAAGGGAAAGGTTTTACCAATGACTTTGACAGACACAAACATTGTGGCAGAATTAAGCAGCGGTGAATCGATTTTTGGAGAACACTTGATTCCAGAGTATGTTAGCAAAACAAATGATCCGATCAAAAAAATCTCATTGGTGCCGTCTTCGTGCCAGCCATTGAATGAAACGATACAAGCACTGCAAGAAGCCGACATCATCGTGTTTGGGCCAGGAAGTCTTTATACCAGTGTCATACCCAATTTATTGGTTCACGGCATACCGGAACATGTTTCAAAGGCAAAAGGAAAGGTTTTTTATGTTTGCAATATGATGACCCAGCCAGGAGAAACGGATGGGTATGATGTAGTCGATCATATTAAGGCGTTAAAGAATCATGGAAAGGAAATAAGAATCGATTCAGTTATTGTCAATAACAGGCTAGTCAACGAAGAAGTGAAGGGTTTGTATGAAATGAAGCATTCGACGCAGGTGATGATAAGCGACAAACAAAAAGAATTTTTGAAAGAGCAAAACATTAAAATATTGGAAGATGATCTTATCGAAATCGAAAAAAACTACATCAGACACAATGCAGTTAAATTGTCAGAAATCCTATTGTCGTAGACTACTCGGTAAAAGATTCCATGAGTTCGATAAGTGCATCAATTGATTTTTCAGCATCAGGACCATCAGCACTCAAGGTGATAGAAGATCCTTTCATGGCACCTAATGCCATTATGCTAATGATACTTTTAGCATCGGCTTCCTTATTGTCTTTCAAAACTTTGATATTGGCATCAAATTCGGCGGCTTTTTTGACAAACAAAGCGGCTGGACGTGCATGCAAACCAATTGCGTTTTTGATAACATAAGTTTTACTCATCATAAAATATCTCCTTTTACAGATAAATTTTGAGCAATTTGCTCAATTTTTTTAAAACGATGATTGACACCAGATTTTCCAATAGGTGGAGACAACATTTCGCCTATTTCCTTCAAACTTGCATCGGGGTGATCCAATCGTAATAAGGCAACATCTAAAAGAGGTTTAGGCAGTCGATTTAAATCCGAGAATTGTTGCAATCGGTTAATATGTTCAATTTGTCGCATGGATGCATCAACAGTTTTTGAAAGATTGGCAGTTTCGCAGTTGATAACGCGATTGATATTGTTACGCATTTCCTTTACAATCCGAATGTTCTCAACTTGAAGAAGTGAGTTGTAGGCTCCAATAATGTTGAGGACATCTACAATTTGTTCACTTTCTTTAAGATACACGACGTGATAACCTTTTCTAACGATTATTTTAGCGGTTAAATGGTAGTGGGTCAATAACTTTGAAAATGTTTTTGCATGAGAATCATTGTGGTTGACAAATTCCAGGTGATACCCTTTCTCAGGATCGGAAAGAGAGCCACAACCCAGAAATACGCCTTTGATATAAGCGCGCTTGCAACAATCACTTTCCAACAAATCAATTGGGATAGCATGGTTCAATTGGTAGGGATTGAATCCAGCTTCTGCAACCATCATCACATCAGACAGGATGACTTTAACGGTTTCTTGAAGTTGAACACGATATGAATTTGCTCGTTTTAATTTCTTCCCTCTGCTAACAGAAACACTTGCCGAAACGCCGTATTTTTTTTTCAATAAAGAATAGATCCTTCTTGCAACAGCAGCGTTTTCTGTTGAAAAAACCAGTTGGACATGATCATGGCCTTTAATAGTGACGACACCTGTTGAGCGAACTAAAGCAGCTAGCTCAGCAAGCAGACAACAATTTTTTTCGATAGGTTGTCGACACACTTCGTTTTTTACAGTTGATGAAAAAGACATGGGATCCCTCTTTTCAGTTTAAATCATATTGAAAACATTCAATATCTTTGACTGCTTTAATGATGATGCGACGCTCGTCTTCGTAACGAGCCATTCGAATAGCTTTATCAAATGG
>Ga0334895_1002152_pt1 | contig 17566 bp, 29 predicted proteins | sample GraSluR3_MG_7_FD_207229 | JGI IMG/M metagenome (GOLD analysis project Ga0334895, IMG submission 207229) | Sludge microbial communities from methane-producing bioreactor in Wageningen University, Netherlands - Granular Sludge_31_05-R3 | ecosystem: Engineered > Bioreactor > Anaerobic >... | reverse complement strand
TGTATATAAGAAGCAGAAGACAGAAAAGTTTTGGCATTACTGTTCAGGGTGCTTCAGACCATTTGAACGGGTTGCAAGGAATATACTGGAAGATGATAGAGGGGAATATGTTTGGGGCAGGTTTAAGGGGTTAAGCACGAGTAGTAGGATATATGTTTCAGAGTTGAATGGGCTATATAAATGCAAAGAGTGTCTGGGTAGTAAGACTTATTGATTATCAGTATATCTATATTAGAAGCATACTTAAAAGGAGGTGGATTATGAAAAAAAATATACATGGGGATTTATTAGCTTTAAGGTTGAGTGTATCTGGACTTGAAACATATCTCAATGCGACAGTATTAGATGGTTGTGATGAGAAAAAAAAGGAAGTTATACAAGGGTGGATTAGGGAAATTAAACAGGTTGTGTCTGGCATAATAAATTCTGAAAATTAGTGGTTGACTTTTATTTAGCCAAGACATATATTGTATAGAAAATCACAAAATCAAAAGGAGGAAATATGTATGAAAAATAATCTAAAAGTTATTCTAAACGAACAAAATGAATTAATAAATGGGCAGAAGTTACTCATAATATCTCTATTGGGTGAGAACGAATATATCAACCATGAGCTTATTAAATGCCCTCTCACGAGATGGACAAGGGGTGAGATGGATGAAGTGCTTCAGGGATTTTTTGATGAGTGCTTTATTGATGATGACACCCAAGCAACCCCAAGAATAGTTTTTGCTGTCCCTATACCTTATATGGTAGCAAAAGCCGTTAGGATGGGGGCAAAGGTCTATTTATTTGTCAAGAATAGGAAGGAATTAGATAAAGGTAAGGTTGTTAACGAGTATGAATTAGTGGAAATATAGGGTATTAACATGAATACTCTGTATTTTTATTATAAAAAAGATTTAACTAACAATAAATGGAAGCGAGCCAAGATACAATTATTTGACAGTATCAATTCCAATGCCCACTCAATTTTCTGGTATGACACTAATGACGAGCAAATGAGAGGGGGGATTTGGCTGGTATACAATAAAGCTGATTTCAAATCCTTTGAGGAAATGAAACGATATGTTTCCCAAGCAATGAAGAAACTTGTAAATGTCAGGATATATTTTTCTCCAGAGCATGTCCACTTGTATTATGATGAGAGATGTTTCAATATCAACCTTCTAACAAGCCCATCCTATTATATTATTATAGAGAAAATGCTTGAAGAAATATTTGGAAGGAATAAGGATGAATATCATTTTGCAAAAGGGGATTTCAACTGGGACATTTATCAAAAGAAGTATTTAATTAAAACACATAACAGGGTTGAGCTTACTCCGAGGAATTTCTTAATCTGCACTTATGAAGAGTTATTAAAAACATATGACAAACAGGTCAGTGATAAGGTGAATTATTTCCCAATGACAAGGGAAGATTATGCTAACATTTTTGCAAAGCTATATCAACAGTATCACACGATAGTCCCAGATGGGAAAGCAAATGGGAACAATCCAAGACTGATAACGGAAAGTTCTGCCAAAGGGGATGGGGTAATCCCTTTGCCAAAATTGGAAGAGGGTAGCAATACTAATGGGGCTAAACACTTATATCATCAATGTATAATTGGGATGAGAGATGAATTGAAGTATCATAAAAATTTTAACAGGTTTGCTTTGTTGTTGGCAAAATACTGCAAGCAGTTTCAGATAACTTCCAAAGAATTTATAGCTGATAATCAAGCTATTTTTAAGCACGATTTTAAGGATACCCTTTCTATTGAGGACAGGATACAGAGGTTTGAGAACACATTTCAGAGAGCAAGGGGTAATTTTGTCTGCAAACTGATATTAAAGTATTCCAAGGTGGATTGCTCTCATTGCGATATGTGGAAAGGGACTAAAGACATATTTGAGAGCAATATCATAGTCCAAGATGACGGGACATATATGTCATGTGATGATGGAGGAATGATTAGGCTATCTGATTTTGCTATTTATCCTATGTATCTATTAAGAGGGAAGCAATTTAACATTGATACAGGGGGCATAGAGAGTATTACGAGTTATGTGGCAAAGGTAAGGGATTATAGGGGGTTGGAAAGCAAGATAATATTTAACCCACAAAATTTCTTGAGTGGGCAGGCCTTCAAAAAGTGTTTGAAAGGGGATTATGTCTTTTATGGCAAAGACCAGCATGTCGTTCTATTACACCAATTCATCAAACACAATACATTAGAGACAAGGCGGAGACTTAATATCAGGGGGATACACTTTGAAGAAGATATTTACCTTGATGAGGACGAGGACATCCATAGCGTAGAAGAAACTATCATAGATGAATACAGGGGGACACCGTATTTTGTAGATTTTAAGGGGGCAATAAACCAGAAGAATGAACTTGAACAAGATATAGTATTTGCTGGGACTAACTTACCAATAACACACATATTAGACCAGACCCCGTTTGTAAACCTATATAAAACATGTCAAGACAAGGATTTTTTTGATAGGTTTAAGGCATTGTTTATATTTAATGACCCCGTTGTAGTAGCAAAGATATTGGGGTGGATGTTTGCTTGCTTCTTGAAGGAAAGGTTTTTGAAATACAGGTTTCCTTTTCTATTTGTAGGAGGAGAGCCAAATGCAGGGAAAACTGCAACGCTGTCATTGCTATCAAGGTTATTCTGTTATGAAGAAAAGTATAGGGAAGGTTTCCCCTCCATTGCTAATGTAAGCCTGCCAGCAATGATATTGAGCATGAGTAGTAGCAACACATTGCCATTATTTTATAATGAATTTAAGAAGGCTTTCTTGGATAAGAGCAAAATGCCATATGCAACATTTACAAACCTATTAAGGAATATGTATGACAATGGAACTTATCAAAGGGGGGAAAGAACTTTGACACACATCAGGGAATGGCAATTAGTAACCCCTTTAGCTCTAATGGGTGAGCGGTTTTTAGAGGAAACTGCATTGAAACATAGGATGGAAGAAGTAAGGATGAGTATTGCAGACAGGAAAGATATCAACACCGAGAACTTCCACAAGCTAAGTAAATTCCCATTGGAAAAATTAGGGAAAAGCCTTCTTTTGTATGGGCTTGATATGACTAAAGATATTATTGATGACTTCTATTGGAAAAATTTGGAAAGCATTACATTGATAACAAATGAAAGAAACAGGCATAATAGGGCTGTTACATTGACAGGGCTTGATTTCTTTAAGCGTTACTTGCAGGAAAATAGGATAAAAGAACTCCCAGACCAAGTTGAAATGCTAAAAGAACTGCTTCTACAAAGTGAGGATAAAAACATTACCCTTGATAAAGAAACCACAATATTGATGAACAGATTAATACAAATGTTTGGAAGAATGTATAGTCCAGACATGAAAACACATGTGAATGACTTTGTTTTTATCCATAGCGATGATGATAAATATTATGATAAGGCTAACAAATTGCCAGAAGCTAAAAGATATATTGTAGCTTCAACATCAAGCCTATTGCAGAACTTTGTAAAAGACCTTAACAACGAGAAGGACAAAGAAGCGTTTGCTCATTACATGTCTGAATTTCATAGCCTGCTTAAAATAATACAAGGGGAAAGGTATTGCACGCAGTTTGCCAAAGGGGTTTTAGGGCGAACAGCAAAATTTGTAATGATATTAGATGTTGATATAATGGAAGAAGAAGGGATCGACACGAGTCCTATTGCAAGATATTTTACGAGGAGGTGATTATGAGTGATAAAAAATATATTTCATTGTGGGATAAGCAAAGGGAAATTTCAAAGCATTTAAGATTTAGTCTGGACAAAACAAAAAGAGCTAACAACCTGTCAGACATGGGGACTGGGAAAACTATTGTAGCATTAAAATTATTATATGACCTATGGTTTATTAATAAGGTTGACAGGGCGTTGATAATAATAAGGAAGGCGAATGCCAAAAACTGGATGGAAGAAATAGATGCCTACATGAATTTCTCTGACCGACAGACTGTTTTTTATAATGGGCAAAAAAAACCAGCCACGCAATCATTAAAAGCAGACATTATAATAGTAAGTTATGAAATGTTCAGGTCAAGACATGAATGGTTTATAAACAATGGATTGATAACTGACAGGACTTTTATAATATGTGATGAAGCAAGTAAGTTATGTGGGACTCAACGAAGGAAAGTTAAAAGGAATGGGATTAATGTTTGGGAAATAGGTTCTAAAATAGCTTTATTGATTAAATCTATATTAAAAAAAATAAATCCATATTTTTTATTTATGACTGGGACTCTTATAGGGAGTAGCCCGTTAGACGCTTACAATATGCTGGAAATGTTCTATCATGGGTGTTACAAAGACTTTTTTGTGTTCCAAGCAACTCACTGTATTTTTTCAAAACCAAGGAATGGTATTAGATTTATTGTGGGCTATAAAAACTTAGACTTACTTGAGAACGACATTAGGAAAACATCTGTAAGGCTTGAGTTGGATGATTGCGTTGAAATGCCCCCACTTGTGCATGAGAAAAGATATATAGAAATGAAGCCTGAACACAGGAAAATATATAACTCATATAAGCAGGTGGGTTATGTCCAGATAGGGGATGTCCTTGTTGCTGGAGACAATACTTTGACACACCTTCTCCGAGGTATTCAGCTTGCCAGCGACCCAGGGTTGTTTAATGGGAATTGGATGAAGACAAAATACGATGTATTACTGGAAGACCTAAAAGAAATAGGGGAAAACAAGGTAATCATTGCCTGTCATTTTATAGATACTGTCAACATGTTATACAACGAGCTTACTAAACAAGGATATACTGTCACCAAAATGCATGGGCAAACAAAGGACAAAGGGAAGGCGGAACAAGAGTTTAGAGATAAAACGCAAATACTCGTAGGGCATAGAGAAACAATAGGGTATGGGCTGAACTTACAGTTTTGTCATTACTTGATTAATTATGAAAATTGGTATGATGTCAGGGCGCATAATCAATGTCTAAGGAGAATAAACAGGGCGGGGCAAAAACATAAAATGTTTATCATAGACTATATAATGGAAGGGACTGTTGATAAAGATGTTGTAGAAGCAATTTATGAAGGCGTTGACCTGAGCAAAAAACTCGTTCAAAAAAATGCTGGGTATAAAGATATTTTATAAAAAATATCTTGACATTTTTTATATATGGCATATATTATATATTAAAGAGGAAAAGGAGGTGTTCGTTATGAATAAGAAACTGTTAGAGGTTGCCGAGATAGTTGGCTATGCACTTCATACTAATGCTATGATGTGCATAAATATATTTGGAATAAATATTGTCTTTGATAAGGGCAGTATATTTATTGACAATGTAAGGGTTTGTAAGGATGACATATATCGTTTTCTGATAGAACAAGACCCTTGCGACATGCAGTTGTATAAAGTAAAAGGAGGTAAATAATATGGAAAGAAAATGGACATCATTAAACGGGAAGGAATATAGCTTCACCGTTGAACAAGTAGTAGCAGAGTTCAACCCAGCGTTCCAGCAGAGATACAGCGGGTATGGGAAGGAATACAGCATTTCTTCAGCGGATGCAATGCAAGCATTGATTACCTGGGAAATGCATCAACTTGACCCATACATAGATGGCTGGTTTGTCCCTAAGAAAGGTGGTGCTGTATATATTGTTGGGTATATGTTTATTCTTAAAAAGGTTGGGCAACTCCCTTATTATGATGGGTTTGACCAGCCCAAAGACATTTTCGATAAACATGGGAATCTAATTGCAGTTGAAGTTTCAGTATGGAGAAAGGACAGAACACGCCCAACGACATGGCGAGTAGAGTTTGATGAGTTTGCTGCCCGGAAGAAAGATGGATCATTAAATGAAATGTGGCAGACTAAGGGTAAGTTTATGTTGCGGAAAGTTGGAGTGGTCATCCCCCATAGAATTGCTTTCGCCGCCGAGCTACAAAATCTGTATATTGCAGAAGAGTTTGGGAATGATGATAGTAATTTAACTACCCCACGGGTGACAGAACCAGTTAAAACAAATTCCTTTGTTGCGAAAATTACCCCCCCTAATGACCAACATGTTATACAGTCAGTTTCTTCTAATGATTTAGTTACCGATGAAGAGAAGGTTGCGGGGGACTGGGCTGCAAAAATATCGAAAACAGAAACATTATCTGATTTAGAAAAGATAGGGGTTGGGTTAAAAGAATCTGGTATCAACTTCTCTAAAGATGTTCTTAAAGCATTGAAGTCTGTGTATAAACAGAAGTATAACAAGCTAAAAGAGGTAGAAGATGCGAGCAATAAAGACCTTGAGATGGAAGATGCTGTGGATGATTATGAGCATCAAGAACTTGTGCAAGATTTGTTGAATAATTATAATCCTGACAATGATACAGAGATACAGACAGCCATAGACAGCATAAAAGATAAAAACACAAAGAAAGTCCTGCAAAAGGCTTTTAATGATTTAAAGAAAAAGAATGAAGGAGGTAATAACAATGCCAGTATCAAAGAAAAGTAAGTATTATGATGAAGAAACTCAAACAGGGACTAATCTATACCTAACCCTTCCCCGCAGATGGAAGATGGTATTGGAATACATAGTTATCAATGAGAAGTTTAAGGGAGGGAAAAGAGTCCGTCAGAGAGATATAGCTTCAGACTTCATTATACTGTCAATACAGGATTACTTGAAAAAAAATAAGGATGTATATGACAAGGTCAAGGATTTGATAAAGGAAGATAGCAATGTATAATTTACCGAAGGGGTATCTATCCTCATCCCAAATCAATACATATCTAATGTGTCCTAAAAGCTATATGTATAAATATGTTGAAAACATGCCCAGTAAAATCAATGATAAATTAGCTATTGGTAGGGCAGTATCGGTAGGGTTATACATGTATAATATAAACAGAAACAACAAAGGGTGGGAAGATATGACAAAGTTTGAAATATCAAAAGAGTTGGAAGCATATCAATCCGAACTTGGCGAATCCATAACTAATGATATATATGTAACATCGGTTGATTGTGTGAGTGCTTATGTTAATTATATCAAGAATAATAAGCTTGACAACTACATCGTGGTCGCTGCTGAAGACAAAAGGGAATTTGATATAAATGGCATAAAAGTTGTCTATATCCCAGACTTGATTAAATCCGACATAGCCACCTTAGATGACATCATTGTTGACTATAAAACAACGGCAATGTCAAGATACTCACCAGAGATGTTGAAGTATGATATTCAGACAAGTATATATAGTCTTGCGGAAGGGATTAATGCTATCGAGATACATGAGATAAAAAAACCGACAAAAAAGAAGCCAACGCAAATATCTATAATCCCATGTGAAAAGACACCCCAAGCAATAGATGATGTGGTTGAAGTTATTGAAGATACCGCTAAAGCAATTACGGCTGGCATATTCCCAAAGTGTGAGCCTAATCATTGGAAGTGCAGTAAGACGTATTGCGAATATTGGGATATTTGCAGGGGGGAAGAACGATGACCGTTTCAAGGTATTATTTGAAAACCTTTCCTATAACATCAAAGTTCAGGAATTATTGCAACCAAAACCATTACAATGCAACAGATGTGATAGCGGAAGCCATACATCAGCTCTGTGATATAAACCCATTGATTCTTTTCGTGAGACCAGTAAGGCTTGATGATAAGATTACTGTAAAAGTTGATAGTGAAACATATAAGAAATATAATGAATTAAAAAGCTACCTTACAGTAGAGGGGTTATCTATGCTAATCAATGATATAGTAATTAATAAACCAGAATATACAGTTGCTATAAACAAATCTGTTGAATTGAGAGGGGTTATAATAGGGAATCTTAGCGAGATAGATGCTTTGATTTTAGAAGATGCGACACTCACAGAGAAGGAAAAGAAATTCTTAATAGAGTTGGATAACGACATGAAAGAGTTGCTCTATTATGATAGAGAAATGTTAGCAAAAACAGATATTGAATAAAGGAGGTATTATTTATGTCAGGAAAAGTAGAAATAACAATAACTGGTTACGTTAGGCAACTAAGGTATGACGGGAAAACAATTAGGTTTGCCATCCCTGTGTATGCAGGTGGCAAGGATGAGAATGTTGAAACCAAATGGTTTGAAATTAAAACTTTTTTAACATCAAAATACGCATGGCTAAGGGAAGGGATGTATGTTTCAGTGAAACGCCCATTATTAAGAGTTATGACGGGACGCACAAAACGGTTTGAAGATTGGGTTGTTGGCGATTACTATGGGGATATAACCTTGCTAAAGGATTTAAATCACAAACACGAAGATACCCCCAACAATGATGCTGATAATGGTGATGACGCATTTATTGAGGATGTCATTGGAAGCGAAAACCCTAAAGGAAACCCTAAAGAAGACCCTAAAGAAGAAGACATAATCCCATTTTAATTGAATAAAGGAGGTGTAATTATGAAAAAATATGAATGGATAAGAAACGGTGGTATACTATTGGCAGCCATAATTTTGGCAGTTGTTATAAAAATAGCAATAGAAAAAGCTATTGAAATTCCAGAACAACCAGTCGAAACACAAGTATTGCTTAGCCCAATAAAGGGAGAAAAAGCTGGGGATACTCTTAGCAGATATGCAAATGCGTTTGAAGATGCAGTAAAGACAGCTAAGGGGAAGAATATAATCATATCAAACTTAGATGAATTAGATGCTAAAACATTTACATCAGAGAAGACTTCTACAAAACTATCTAAAGAACAATACCTCTCTTTACAGGTGAAACATGCATATGTTTATAAACAAATCAACCAAAACATATATGATAGAAAAGGGTTGTTCATTGCTACAACGGGAGAAAAGCAACAAATAGTAAACCTTGCAGAAGATATGCTTAGATTTTTGCCTGAAGACCCAGAGTTAGCACAATACCATATATATATGTATGTAAGCTATTTGGCTACCGCCGCAGCCCATCAGAGTAATAACCTTGAAGCAAAGCTAAACTTCCTGGAAATAGCAAGTTATTATATGGAATTGGGGATAAGTGAGTTCAAATCTTTGGGGATTATAGAATGAATACATTGTTGCTAACTGGAACCATTATCTTTATACTTGTTATAACGGTGGCAAACTTTAATCTTCTTATGACCCACAACAAGGTTTTGAAAGACTTCATAGATGCTATAATAGAAATGCAAGAAGAAGAAGATGGGGGTGAAAAATAAATGATAGATACGCAACGATTAATTGAAAGCGGGGCTACGGTAAACAAAACTCCATTAAGGGATGTAAAGAATAGATGGGATATGCTGATAAACATTGTTAAAAACGATGACATAGAAGGGCTGAAAGATGCAGTTGACTCTGCCAACAAATTTAATCCGTTTGCTGTCAATCCAGACACAGGGAAAGATGTAATACAGTATATAATAATTTATGAAGCGATAAGGGTATTCAAACAGGTATTAGGAATGGTAAGCAAGAAGGATAAACATAAATTATTGGGTTGCAATAAATACATCACGCTTGCGATTGAGAATGGTCATATTGAGTTTGTAAAATTATTGCTTAAAGATAACCCGTATGTCAAAGATACTAAATACAACTACATTGATGAGCAGAAAACTATATTAAGTGATGCTATACAATGGTATGACCCTACCACAATGTCTCCAGAATTTTATGGTAAGTGCAGGCAGATATTATTTATGCTGATTAATGCAGGGCTGATAAAGGATAACCTAATGTCTTTCTCTGAAACGATAGATGGATATAATGTAGAGTTTGAATTAACTATGTCAGCCCTTGCGAGATACTATAATCATGGGGATAGGATTGTGAATGCTTTATCTGGGAGGAAATCATGAAGCGTGAAACTCAGCCATTGCATGTTAAACATTATGCCGAAAAGGTATATGACCTTGAAGGCCTTTTTAAGATGTTGCCTAAGGGATACCTAAGCCCAGAAGAACACAGGGCAACTGAAATTTTAATAAAGTCATATAAAGCGATGGTGGAAGATGCTGTCAGATTAGTGCTATCACAGTCAAGCCCAGAGCTATCCAAACTCGATTCCATTATAGCCACATTTGAAAAAACAATCCCATACATAGAAGAAAGCTGTGTAGACTTAAAGAAAGCTATTGTAAATGCAGATTACAAAGAACCAATAAATTAATAGGAGGTGCATTATGCCAAGTAAAGTATTTTTAACCGTAGAGGGACACGTAAGACAAATTAAGGTTACAGAGAAAACAGTTAAGTTTGCTATACCTGTATATGCAGGCGGTAAGGATGAAAATGTAAAAACAAAATGGTTTAACTTCACCAGCTTTGAACCAGAGAAATATCAATGGTTAGAGAATGGGACATATGTAAGAGTATCTGGTGTATATGTCAGCGTCAATGAATACAAGGGGAATGTATATGAGGAATGGATTATCAGCGACAAATTTGGCAAAGTAGTTGAGAAAGAATTGCCAGCCAAGAAAGAAGAAGTTCCCCCAAGCAAAGAAGAAGATGACGATGATGGCGTTATACCATTCTAAGGAGGTGTGTAATGGCGATTAACTATGTTAAAAACTGTATATTTATCCACATACCAAAGACAGCTGGAACTTCAATGGAAGAAGCATTAGGGATTGATATAACATCTTATAGGACACCTGATAAGAAAAGGCTTTATGGCATGTTAGATGGTATAGCCATGCAACATTATACAGCCAAGCAAGTGAGAGATATTATTGAGCCAGAAATATTCAACAATTACTTCAAGTTTGCATTTGTCAGAAACCCTTATGATAGGGTTGTTAGTGAGTGGTTATGGCATTTGTCGGTTACAGGGTGGAAGTATTACTCTTTGGATTCTTTCATTAAAAATATGGATAAGATGCCTGCTGTGTATAGAGACCACATAACTCCACAACATGAGTTTGTATATGATGGTGGTGAATTGATTGTAGACTTTGTGGGCAGGTATGAAAAGTTAGCATGGGATTGGGAATATGTCAGGGCTTCTGTCTATCAGATTAGTGGATTAGAATTAAAGAAAAAACTCCCAATACGCATGGCATCTGGGCAGAGGAAGAACTGGGAATCGTATCATAACCCAAAAACAAGAAGCATGATATATGAAAGATACCAGAAAGATTTTGAATTGTTTGATTATAAAAAGTAAGATGAAGGAGGATTAAGTATGAGTAAAGAAGTTGTATATGTAAAACAAAAAAAAGATTGCCTAACTTGGGTGATAGCAATATTTATCATAATGGCATTAAGTTTTTACTTAATAGCATTTTGCCTTGGGATACTTAGCGTTTGCCATAAACCAAATAACAAATCAAGCAAGCAAGTTAGCCAAAACAAGGTTGTATTTAAGTTGCAAAGTATGGAAGAAATCCCTGAGGGATTTTTTATCAGTGGTGGTATTAGGAACTATACCAAAAAGCCTATTAAAGCAAACATAAAATACAGGATATTTGAGAACGATGTCTTGGTGAAAGAAGGGGATATTGCCAACTTCTTATATGAGAACCTTGAACCAGATAAGGGAACTACATTTGGGGATGTAATAGAATACCAAAGAAATGCTGATGCAATATACACTTATCAATTAGAGGTGAAACAGCATGAAAACTAAAATATATACAGGCACTGATTTATTGAGGACTACAAATAAAGAGATATTTGGTGTTCAGGCTGAATTTAATGATGCCCTAATAGATATTATAGCATCTCTATGGGATGAAATAGATACCCTAAAGAAAGATGTTGCCCGGCTGAATAAAGAATCTGATATAACGTTCAATGATTTAATAAGAAAGGAGAATGTATATGGTAGGCGATAAAGAGTTTATAACTATGCAAAAGAAACTGATAGCATTGGAAGAGGAAAATCACAGGCTTAGAGCAGATATAATGCAATTAAGAGATTCCTTGAGAATGCTGGAAAACTATGTTGTTGAGAAATTCAATGATATTAATACAAAGGAAGTGATATTGTGATATCTATATTTAAAATAATAGAATTTGAATATAGAGCCGACTTATGGATTGAGGGAGATGATGTTAAGATTAAAACAAAAGACAGTGGTATAACAATGGAACTTGACCATATAGAAGAAAACCCAAATAAAATATTTGCACTCATAAAGGAAGTATATACAGCAGCAGGTAAAAACAATATTAGTGGATGGGATTTGCGGACTGTATTTAGAAACTTAGGAGCTATTGCATCTTTTATTTGTGGAAACAGCTATCAAATACTATTGACATACGGCGGATTTCTCCTTTGCAGGCTTATTGAAGTAAAAGAAGATAATAATGAAGATGAAGATGACGACGATGACGAAGACCAATACGGGTATCATTATCGTCATCAATTCCACTTTAGGAGGTAGTATGAAATGAAGTTCAAAGAGATGCCATTGGCACACAAATATTGCATAGGGAAGGGGATTGAAATTGGGGCAGCAGCACATAACCCATTTGGATTAAAAGACTGTATCAATGTTGCGCCAAGAGAAGAGGAATATTCATATAGGCAAAATCAAGTTGATATTTGCAATAAGTTTGCTAAAATTGATTACTATGCCTACGCCCACAAACTACCATTTGAAGATAGTTCTTATGATTATATAATATCTTCACATGTATTAGAGCATGTCCCAGACGTAATCGGGACATTAAAGGAATGGGATAGAGTTGTTAGAGATGGTGGTATTGTATTTACCATAGTGCCTAAAAGAAATGCATTACATTCCGATGTAGGCAGACCCCTCTCTGTTATCTTTGACTTTATTGCGGCACACAATAAAGATACCCCAAACTATATAGAAGGGATTAGTAGGCATACATGGATATTTTCCATCAATGTATTAACTGAATTAGTAGAATTTTTCAATAAAGAATACAATAAGAACTGGGAAATTGTTGAAACAGAAGAAACAGATAGCAAGGTGGGCAATGGTCACACCATTGTTTGCAGAGTCCATAAATAAAGGAAGCCCCGCCGAAGCGGGGCTTTTTCAAGAGGGAAAAGGAGGTAAATATGAGTATATTTACATTATTAAATATATGCCTTTTTGGCTATTTGTCAATAGAAAAGTTTACCCTAATACAAATAATTCTGATGGGATAGGGTCATATATCAGGTCACAATTATAATATTTCATTTTCCCTTGCTTAAACTTTTTCTCAAGGAACTTTGGGTTATTTTTTATTTCATAATAACTACATTGTTCCATCCAAAATTGGTTATCCCCAAACCTTTTACGTTTAGCATCTGCGAAGTCAAGTTTTCTTTGTTTCCACATTTTATAATCCCGAAGTATGAAATGCCCATAAAAAGCATTGTCGCTACTTTCCATTAAACAACTTGCCTTGCCATTGATATGGTGATGTCCCCATGACCAAACTAACCCAGGCTTATATCTCATAGCAGCCTTTGTGTTCGGGTCATATACTTTGGAACAGCGATGAGACCACTGGAAAATATCATTACCAGTAACATCAACATAGGCATACCACTTGAATCTAATACAGTCATAATCCTTACCGGCAAAATAATCTTTCAATGTTTTATGTTTTTTCAATATAAGCAGCTCATCTGTGTCCGACATCACATGCCATTTATGCCCCTTGGCAGCATGTGATAGCTTCATATATTGTTTATCTTGATTATATGTTGGGTCGTTGTCAATTATTACTTCAACATTGGCTTTTGATTTGACCTTGAATCTGTCAACTTCTTTTCTATCCCTATCATCACCGCAATGGATTAATATGTAAAAATTGCGACACCCTATGTTATAGTAATAAACAAGGTGTTTATACACTATATCATAGTCGTTCCTTATAGGCAACAAACAAGCTATATCTCTATAATCCATGGCTATTTATCATAACCAAACGTTTCAAAGTCTATTCTATATTTATCTAATACAAATTGTTTTACTTCTGGAGTGTAATATTCCATATAATATTTGTCCCTATTTGTATCTTGTCTTTTTATTAATACATTGGGCAACCTATGATTACTATATTTATATATCATATCAACTATGTATTCCCAAGATTCTTGTAGTCGCTCAAACCTCCCAATGTAATTTGATAGCAAAACCCCATTAGTATCATATACAAACTCATATTGTGGCCTGATATGGTCTATGGCAAATAATATAGGCATTTTATATAAATCCTTTGCAAATTCAGCAAGTGTTTTTGATTTAGCCCATTTTGTTTTTTGTTGATGCCATAACCATTCACTTATGAACCTATCATAAGGATTCCTGACTATTGAAAATTTAAAATATTCATCAACAAAACTTTCATTAGGATATTTTTCTTTTATAATTCGTAATGTAGTATGATGAATCCTATTCCCATGTTTATCATATATAAGTTGCATTTTGATTCTATGCCAGCCTTTATTTTATATTCCATTATCATATGGCTCATGGATGAACCAGCAGTTTTTGGTATGTGTATGAATATCGTTTTAAGTCCATGTGATATAGTTGTATGTGTCATAATCACATCCTTTCTTATCAATAATTGGCATGGCAATATTTACATACTTCTTGATTAAACATGTCAACTGTCTTGAAATATTCTAACCAATCGTCATAAATAGAACATACTGGAACGCTAACCCCTACTCTCTTCCCTGTGGAATAAGCGTTCCCGCACATATATATTTTCCCATTAATATAAGATGTATGTGGGCAATGGCAACGAGCTGGCAATGCTTTAGATGGAGATGTTGGTAGTTTTATATGCCCCTTTTTGCCATTCTTGTGTGTTATTGCTATATAAGGTTTTATTTTTTTATACACGTCAGGCAAACTATGATTCGTATTAATCCTAACCGACATATTGTTGGCGTATAACATCTTACAAGCATCTTCTATTATATCCCAAGTTAAGGGTTCACCCCCTGTGAGACAAATATGTTTTAGTTTCATTTCCTTCATCCGTTTGACAACTAATTCAACTTCTTCCTTACTCATGCAATAGCCTGCAAAATCTCTCATAAATTCTTGCTGTGAGCAATCCCTGCAATCCCAATTACAATTAGCGGTTACCATCAACCCCAATTCTTTATGCCCGTAATGCCCCATACGTTATCCATGCCCTTTCAAAAGTGTATAATCATTGTTTATGCTGTGCATTATATTCTTAGAATAGTTAATAACATTCTCTAAGAACGTGGTGTATTCATCCATACCAACTAAAGTGCAATCAGAGTAAGGAACAACTCCTTTGTATATAATATCGTTCACAGACATAGTTCCTGATAATTGGAAATGTGGTCTATCTATTCTTGGCTTCCACATTCCACCCCAAAAGAACCCTACCTCTTGCCCTATTTCACCAAGTCTTGCCCACTTATCTTCATTTCCTTCATACTTCCAACTGAACTCTCCCGAAAACTTCCTTGTGATTGGGTCATATAAAACAAAATCAACGGCCAGCCCAAAGCAATGGAAGCCTATAGGGACTTTAGTAACTTCTTTCCCAGGGTGAAGTCTGCTTTGCGCCCATAAATGAAACTGTCTTAAAGGGTCTCTGAATGTTTCAAACGGGGCAAAATTTAATTTCTCATCATCTAATCTGGTTACCATCTCAAGTGTCTTGACCCTAACTAATGGATGCAACAGCATCAAATCACTACATGTTCTCATTACATTCCTCCTAATAATTAACTTTTTGTTTTTTGCTTATCACTTTGGGGGTACGATATTCTTTCTTTATTTTCCTTGCGCAAACATCACATATTTCAATAACCATCATCTCTTCTGGCGTTCTTAAATACCCACAATAAGGACATTCGCATAAGTTCTTCGGCAACGTATAAGTCCTTTCATCTACTCTTTTGTCAACTATTTTCTTCTTGCCACAATTACATGCCATATTCCACCTCCTAACAGCATATTATAAAAACAATTAATATTATAGCTAAGACCAAAGATGCCCATAAATACCAACTCTTAGGGGACTCTTCTTCCACGGGCTTTACTATGTCCCCTATCTTATTGAATACAGGTTTATCATATTTATTATAATTAGAAGGATAACACCCATATACATTCATATATGCTTCCGCCATAGCTTTCAAAGTTTTAACCTGGCAACCAGCTACATCTTCACTCTTAGGGCAATGTTCAAATAAGAATTTAGGATACCCATCAACAAAGGTAGAATAAGACCTCATAGTGTTTTCACAAAAACTCTTCCATATGTCTGCGTCAGGCCTTCTCTGAATATTCCCATTATAATTTAAGAAGTCACACCCAGACTTCCCATCCCACGTTCCATCATCTGAATAGGCAATCCTTAGTGGACTGTTCCCCCATGAGTCCAATGTTTCAGAAACATAATTCCCATAAGGCATGGAATCCGATATAGACGCTGATGCCAATATCCCATGGACTGGTCTGAATATATAGTTGCGTTCTTCTCCCCAAAAATCTTTTGCATATCTCTTCATCCATTCCATTGTTTTATTCGTGTAATCTGACCCTAACTGGTAATGAGTGCCGTAAGCAATCTTTGATGGATGGACGCCTAACTGTTTAAGTTTGGGATATATCACTCTTGTGCAAAGCTCTATGCCAGCCCATTCCATTTCATTGCCACACCCAAAGATAGCGTCAACATTCTTTAGTATGTCATAAATAGATAATATCCAATTCCTGTTTATATCATCGCACTTGCTATCATAGAATCCATGATACCCTTGGACATTATTCCAATAAGGGCTATTCTCTGGTGTATATGCCTGACAGTGGTCAAATAAGTCAAACCAAACAGTAAGCCCATAACTTGCAGCGATACTAACAACCTTTTGCAATATCATAAAATACTGTGGATTCCAAACATCTAAGTTCCATTGGATACCTGTAAACTTGAACGGTGTAAATATAGCTTCTTTGCTTGGGCATAGCCAAACCCCATAGGGGATAAGCCTTATGCAGTTAGCACCTGAATTTGCTGCATGATAGCAGGTCATAGTCCACTTCTTTTTATCAAGAGCAAATTCCCCATCTTTATAATTAATTACACCATTGCTTGCCGTAGTAAGAGCGGTTAAATCACCATAACATATATAACATTTGTCTTTCAAAAAAACACCTCCTTTACATGCAATTCTGTAAGCCGATTTCACTCGGCAATGGGTCATGAAGGGATGAATCCCCGCATGAGTCATTCCATAAGTTTTTTAATTCCCATCTGTAAGCTGATAAATCTTCTGTAACTATCAACCAATTTTTCTTAGAGCTATATAACCCCCTCAAATCTTTATGAACATGTCCATTCCTGTCTTTAGCCCCGTATGGGTAGTAAAAAGAACAACCTTGCAACACATAAACCTTTGTCTTTTTTAACCTTTTGAAAAACATCTCAGTCTCAAAACCATGCCTTGCCAAACAAGCCCCAAAAGCTATTGTGTCTGCAACAATATCTTGAATAAGACTGGTTGGGTCATAGATGCTTTTCTCTATATACAGGTTAAATATTTCAGGCTTATAGTGTGAGCAAAGATATAGCCTTCTCCAGAATGCTATATGCTCTC
>Ga0334895_1002150_pt1 | contig 17578 bp, 17 predicted proteins | sample GraSluR3_MG_7_FD_207229 | JGI IMG/M metagenome (GOLD analysis project Ga0334895, IMG submission 207229) | Sludge microbial communities from methane-producing bioreactor in Wageningen University, Netherlands - Granular Sludge_31_05-R3 | ecosystem: Engineered > Bioreactor > Anaerobic >... | reverse complement strand
CGATTTAGTCATTATGTGTTCAAGAGGCATGAGTCCTGGTAAGAGATTCTTACTTGGAAGTGTCACAAATAAAGTAGTACACCATGTCAAGGCACCGATATTGGTGGTTAAGTAAGATAGCATATTAGCAGAACGAAAGCCGGAGAATTGATTCTCCGGCTTTTTTATTCTGTCTATCCGCTAAGGTTTATTATGGGATCAAGATTGACAGGGCATTTGGAACAGGAACTTCATTTACATCAATAGCGGATCTTTGATAATAGGTTGTGTCGACACCTGGAAAATGGATACCATGTAGCAATTTAACCGGTTCATTTAAGGCATCGACTGAGAATTCGGTAAAGCCTACTGTGTCAACGATAGTATAAATGTCATGGTACCATCCAGCATCAAGTCCTGGTGAACCTTCCCAATGGAAATAAACATCCATGATGCCTTCCGGAGAAACAGAAGCTACTGCGTAGGTTTCTGGAGTGGCACCATAGGGATAACCAACTCCCCAGTGATAGTAGACGGTTTCATTTATTGGAATCATTTCGCACCAATCCACCACGCCATGAGCAGCAACCCAGAATGGCGAATCGATCGCAACCGTGAAGGAAGCAGTCAATCCGTCAGCAGAAATTTCAGGATTGAATCCCAGATTAGCAAGTTGACCCGGTGCAGCAGTTGCTGTATAAGTGGTTACGCCTCTAACAGTTCTAGAAATCAACGGAAGCTCTGTCTTACCGACCCACAGATGGGCTTCACTTAATGTATAAGGCTCAGCCACTTCATAGACTATCTCTGCAAACTCTCCATCGAAATCAACGGTTAGCATTCCAACTGGTGTGCCATTATCTAAGTTATTTTGTCCCGCTCCTCTATACAGTGTGAATATATAGGTACCAGATTCTGTGATTTGATTTGTCCAACCCCAGTTATTTGATGGATTTCCTGGAACTTTGTTGTTTTCAATAACCTGAGCAGCTGGACCATCAGTGTAAGCGCCATCCGCTCCACCATATGCCCAGATGGTATCATCGTAGCATTTCATATCAGGTTCATTCTCGAAATCATAGCTAAGCGGATCGCCTTCATAGGGAAGTTCCACAAGATGAACACCACCCATTGGACTAGTTTGAGTCCAACCTGGCTTCAATACTTCACTGACTCTATACTCACCTGCAAGCAAACCTGTAAAACTATAGGCACCATTAATGTCTGTTGCCGTTACAGAAACAGGCACCCAAGAAGGACTTTCAAATTTCTCAAGTTTGATCATCCATCCACCCAGTCCAATTTCTGTTCCTGTGCGGTATTTAAAGCCGGAAATTTCGTAAGTAGGTGGGGTATGAACGGCAAAATCACCGTAGGCGTAAGGTTCGTTAAAACCAGTAGTAATCTCTGTTCTTACATTGGGTGTAGCAGGATCAAATCCAACCAGTTTGTTGCTGTCTCTCACGATTACCCACATTCTTCCTAATGGATCTTTACCAATACCAACAGGTGTAGAGCCAAAACCGGTATAATTCGCAGTTGCGCCTCCATCAGGGTTATAGCTGGTTACACTTCCACCAGATGAGTTAGCTATCCAGATTATGCCGTTATCATCGAAAGCAAGCCCCCTAGGAGCACTTCCTGGCACTGCTACTTTAACAAAATAGTCACCATCTTTGATGTAGAAGCCTGCAGCCGCCGTGTCCATTATGGTAGCATAAACAATCACTTTTTCAGGATCGCTATCATCAACTAGGATGCCATACCCCGAAGGCATATAAGTTGATTCGCTTAATTGGTGTCTAGTGAATGTGTCAAATGGATCATCGATGTTGAAAGAGTAGATACCATTGGTAGATCCATAAGTTCCACTACTTCTGTTGACTCTGCTAGATCCGTAGGACACAAACCATAGGGTGCCATTGACATCTATAGTGGCATTGTATGGTGCGATGTCGAATACAGGTAGAGGATCATCTGAACCTTCTTCAAACATAGCAGCACCATAAACTCTATCACCAACTTCTAACAAATTAGTACCATTGAAAGCATACTCTTGGAAATATCCCCATTTTTCATAAGCCTTATGGAAACCGATAAAGATTCTTCCATCAGCTGTAACATTGATGCTTCTTGGACAGTCGCCTCGATCACCAATAGGGAATACAGTGACAGCTTCATCTGTCCCAAAGGTTTTAATGTCACCTGCGGATGTTGATGTTGTGGTCAAGCCTGACACATCAAACTGTATTCTTGCAACAGAGCCTTGTACAGTCGCTACACCTGAGTCAGCTCCTGTGTTAAGTGCCCAGGCATTTCCAGCTGGATCAATGGCAAGGCGGCTGGTACGCCAACCAGCTGGTGAGATTGCTGTCATAACGTCAACATTGCTACCGAACAAGTCACCCCAAGGACCTGTATCACCTGCTCTTGGAGCAGTGAAGTACCTTGCAACCACCAATGGAGTAGCAGCAGTTAAATCGACTTTTGAAACAGATGCATCGCCCATGTTTGGGATATAGGCGTATGCCGGCTCAACCGATTCTTCTCCAAAAGCCATGGTAGGTAGCAAAGTAATCATCAAGGTTAATGCCATAATGAAACTCAATAATTTGCTCCTTTTAAAACTCATCGCAAATTCCTCCTAAATTTTTTTTTTGAAAAGCAAGAATATTTCTGTCCAGATCAAGTTTAGCGTGCAAATGAAAGTCTGTTCTACTCAATAACACAATCACCTCCCTTAAAGACAAAAAAACCGACCAAATGGTCGGTTACGCTTTTAACTCCCCTAAGACAAAGCGTCCATATAAGTCTTAGGATCATCATTCCCAAAATTTTGAAATTTTTATGTTTAGGTTGTAAAAACAAAATAAACTGCCTAACAGCAGTTAGACAGTCATCATATCTTAAGTAATATTCTGTGATAAGCCAATACCTTAGACTCACAACTTTGCGCCCTCAATTTTCATTGAGTTTGCCAATTAAAATAATTATGAACTTGTAACTAAATTATAACACAATATTCATATTTGTACAGTTATTTATATTCAAGTTTTTGAGAATTCATTTATTGGAGCACTTATCAAAAAAACGTTGTCATTGTTAAATATATGTCGTATAATGGTGACAAATCATAAAGTTGGGTGAAGCGTGCGGGAGAGACTATCATAAGATAGCGCCGAAGGAATAAGCTTTATTTTACCGAAATAAAGTGATGATCTCAGGCAAAGGGACCGTACGTGGACAAGACTCTGGAAAGCGTAGCACCGAAGGAGCAATTCACAATAGTGAGGAAACTCTCAGGTCAATAACAGAGTAGCAGGTGTTTAACTTGCTATTTTTTTATTTGGAGGGAAAGATGGAGCAAACCATGATTATTACCAACAATCCGAAGGTGAATGAAAAATATCATGACAGCAAGACAGTTAAATTTCTAGAAGGAACCTATTTAGATGTTCTTCTAGCTGCAAGAAATATTGTCCATAAAGGAGGTGTGCTGTTGACCCACCCACTATCAAGCAGCTTGAAGCCAAATGAAACGCCATATAAATCATTGTTAGTTGCTCAAAACAAAGAGGAAGTTGATTTAAAGTCAATTGATTTGATTGAAAACAGCATAGCTACTGCACAAAAATTTGGAAGTCATCCTAAGGAAATGGCGATTAAAAAACGAGAAGACTATAAGTTGATTGACTTAGACTTATTTGATCATGTAATGGATAAAATCTAAAAAAATCCTATGGAGGTGAATGATGCGACTCGAATTGAATTATATCACAATCAATGAGATGCAATTTTCAAGCATGTCAAAAATCCATAACCAAACACTATTGATAAACAAGAAAGAATTGGAAGACTTAATTTTGAAGGACGAACACATTCAATCAGTGGAGTTGGATATCGCAAGACCTGGCGAAAGTGTAAGAATTACGCCAGTAAAAGATGTATTAGAGCCACGGATCAAAGAACAGAGTTCATCTGGTGTTTTTCCAGGTGTGATTTCTGGTGTAGAAACGGTGGGAAGCGGAAGAACTAACGTCTTGAAAGGGGTTGCTGTAGTAACATCAGGAAGGATTGTTGGCTTCCAAGAAGGTATAATTGACATGTCTGGAGAAGGCGCGAAATACACACCATTCTCGGAGACCGTTAATTTGGTGATGACATGTCACTGCCATGACTCTATCAAGGCTCATGAACATGAAAAAGCAGTGCGTTATGCGGGGTTACGAGCGGCAGAATATCTTGGGAAACTCTCTATAGGGATAGAGGGAGACAGTTTGGAGACATATGAGACATTGCCATTGTTGCAGAGTGTTTCGCATTATCCGGAGTTGCCAAAAGTAGCATACGTGCAGATGTTGCAGAGTCAAGGATTGTTGCATGACACTTATGTATATGGAGTGGATGCAAAACACATATTGCCAACACTGCTCTATCCTACAGAGTTGATGGATGGGGCTATCATAAGCGGGAATTGTGTTTCAGCATGTGACAAAAACACGACTTATCATCATCAAAACAATTGCGTTATTCAAGATTTGTTTAAACAACATGGCAAGGAGATAAACTTTGTCGGCGTGGTAATAACAAATGAAAATGTCTATTTGGCAGACAAAGAAAGATCTTCTGACTGGACAGCGAAGCTAGTCGAATATCTTGGTGTGGATGGGGTCATTATTTCTCAAGAAGGATTTGGAAATCCAGACACAGATTTGATCATGAATTGCAGAAAAATTGAAAGCAAAGGAATTGATACCGTGATCATTACGGATGAATATGCTGGAAGAGATGGTGCTTCTCAGTCTCTGGCAGATGCCCACCAAAGCGCTGATGCTGTGGTTACGGGAGGAAATGCCAATGAGCTCATTGTTCTAGATCCAATGAAAAAGACAATCGGCCATATTGAGTATGTTGAAAAAATTGCGGGTGGATTCAATGGCAATATTAATGAAAATGGCAGTATCGTAGTAGAGCTGCAAGCAATAATTGGATCCACCAATGAACTTGGTTTCGGGAAGCTATCAGCAAAAGACATATAGGGAGGTGTGATATGGAAAAACTAAAGATAATACACTATATCAATCAGTTTTATGCAGGAATAGGTGGTGAGGAAAAAGCGGATGAACCACCACAATTGATTAAAGGACCTGTTGGACCAGGGATTGCCTTACAAGCAGCTTTGGGAGAATCTGGAGATATCGTAGCTACTGTCGTATGCGGGGACTCTACGTATACTGAAAAAATGGATGAAACAAGAGAAAGAATAAAAGAATTGGTGAAGCCGTTCAATTTTGATATGATTATTGCCGGTCCCGCTTTTAATGCTGGGCGTTATGGTGTGGCTTGTGGCGATGTGGCTTCATTTCTGCAAAAAGAATTAGGTGTTTTTGCACTGACAGGAATGTATCCGGAAAATCCTGGAGTAGACCTTTATAAAAAAGAGCTCTATATCTTAGAAACAAAAAACAGTGCAGCAGACATGAGAAAAGCAATCAAAAAAATGGCGACATTTGCTCTAAGGATGAAGCAAAACGATGTAATAGAAGGGTACAAAGAAGAAGGTTACATAAAGAGAGGATTGCGACGCAATTATTTCAACGATAAACGTGGTTCAGAAAGAGCAGTGGACATGCTCATTTCAAAAATGAACCAACGACCTTATGAAACCGAATATAGCATGCCTGAATTTGACCGTGTTAAACCAGGCAATAGCATTAAGGATTTGACGAAAGCAAAAATAGCGATTGTGACTTCAGGAGGCATCGTACCAAAAGGAAATCCTGACCATATTGAATCTTCAAGTGCGTCGAAGTACGGGAAGTACTCTATTAAAGAATTTAACAATCTGTCAAACATGGACCACGAAACAGCACATGGTGGATATGACCCCATATTTGCTAACGAAGACGCTGATCGAGTGGTGCCAGTAGATGTGTTGAGAGACCTTGAGAAAGAAGGGAAAATCGGGAAATTACATCCGTATTTTTATTCAACAACGGGGAACGGCACAGCCGTTGCGAGCGCAAAAAAATTTGCAACGGATATAGCCCTTGATTTAAAAGAGAATAAAGTGGATGCCGTCATACTCACATCGACCTGAGGCACGTGTACACGTTGCGGAGCAACGATGGTTAAAGAAATTGAAAAAACAGGCATTCCGGTTGTGCATATGTGCACCATTGTTCCGATTTCAAAAACGGTTGGTGCCAATAGGATTGTGCCAACAATCGCAATACCTCATCCCCTTGGCGATCCTGGATTAACACGAGAAGAGGAGAAAAAACTAAGACGCCAATTAGTAGAAAAAGCATTAAAGTCGTTGACTACTAATATTTCAGATCAAACTGTATTTGAATAAAGAGAAAATAGGATTTCTATTTTTGTGAAAAGATGTTACAATAGATTAGTGAGAAAATGGAATGGAGGTGTTACAAATGATCGAATTAACAAAAGAAAATTTTGAAGACGAAGTATTGCAAGCAAAGGGATATGTGTTGGTTGATTTTTGGGGCGATGCCTGCGAACCCTGTAAAGCGCTCATGCCAGATATTGTTTCGCTTGAAGAATCTTATGGAGAGAAAATCAAGTTTGCGAAACTAAACACATCAAAAGCCAGAAGAGTTGCAATCAGCCAAAGAGTATTGGGGTTGCCGACAATTTTAATTTATAAAGATGGACAAATTGTCGAAGAAATCACAAAAGATCATGCAAATAAAAACAACATTGAAGCAGCGATCAATAAGCATGTCTAAGCGAATAGCTTTAACATAGTAAATAAAAGAAAGGAAGTGAATTAATGAGCTTATTTAATGAGAAAAAAGTCATCATTGTAGGCGACAGAGATGGCGTTCCAGGACCAGCTATTGAAGAATGTGTCAAAACAACTGGAGCAGAAGTTGTGTTTTCCTCAACAGAGTGTTTTGTCTGAACGGCTGCAGGTGCAATGGATTTGGAAAACCAGAAAAGGGTAAAAGATCTTGCTGAGAAACATGGTGAAAGCAATTTAGTTGTTGTTCTAGGTGCTGCTGAAGGTGAAGCAGCGGGCTTAGCGGCAGAAACGGTTACAGCGGGAGATCCTACTTTTGCAGGTCCATTGACAGGAGTCCAGTTAGGACTCGCAGTTTATCATTGTTGCGAACCAGAATTCAAGGAAGCAGTAGATACAGATGTTTATGAAGAGCAAATAGGTATGATGGAGATGGTCTTGGATGTAGAAGACATTATAAAAGAGATGTCTGTAATTCGAGATGAATTCTGCAAATATTGTTAAACAAACAAATGGGTGCTTAGACACCCATTTATCATCCATAAATAAAAAACGGAGGTTAGTATGAGCTACTCGGTGATCAAAGGAACGAGCTATGTTTTAATCAATGCACCAGATATGGTGATTCATCAAGGAACAACCCAAAGAATGGAAAGATTGGCCAACCCAGAATCTGATTATCTTAAAAATATCAAAGATAGCATTCGGTCCTATGAAAAAGTCGTTAATTATGCGCCTTCTCAAGTGTATATTGGAAATATGACACCCGATCATTTGGAACAAATTGAAATGCCTTGGCATGATAAAGCGGCGCCAACAAATGATAGATTTGGAAAGTTTGGAGAAATCATGCCTCAAAGTGAATTCATTGGATTGATCAAAATATCAGATGCATTTAACTTGGTCATGCTAGAAGAGTCTTTTAGCCTAAGCACAAAAGAAGAGCTTGAAAAACATTCGCTATTCCATCAGAGTGATTTGGCAGTGATGGCCAAAGGATCGTCAATAGAAGAAATCAAAAATGAAGTAGAAAGTAATCATGGTGAAGGGATTTACTATGAAGGGAAATTAGTTGGGTGCGTGAGAAAAGCACATGATATTGATGAAAACTTGAATGCTCATATCATGCTGGAAAACCTAGTAGCAAAAGCATCTGGCATGTTAGCTTTAAAACATTTAGCACGATCTAGTCAAATCGACTTGAAGGAGATTGATTATGTAATTGAGTGCTCAGAAGAGGCTTGTGGTGACATGAACCAAAGAGGTGGTGGAAACTTCGCTAAAGCAATTGCAGAAGCTGCAGGTGCGGTAAACGCGACTGGATCTGATCTTAGAGGGTTTTGCGCAGCGCCTACTCATGCGCTAATACAAGCAGCAGCATTGGTAAAAGCAGGAGTTTATAAACATGTAGCGATTGTTGCTGGAGGCGCAACAGCTAAATTAGGAATGAATGGAAAAGATCATGTCAAAAAAGGATTGCCAGTTTTGGAAGATGTGATTGGAGGGTTTGGGATATTAGTTAGCCAAAACGATGGTTACAATCCAATAATCCGAACGGATTTAATTGGACGACATACGGTGGCAACAGGATCTTCACCCCAAGCTGTCATTTCATCCCTAGTCACAGAGCCATTGGACAGAGGTGGAATGAAGATCACTGAAATTGATAAATACTCAGTTGAAATGCAGAATCCGGATGTGACAAAGCCGGCAGGAGCGGGTGATGTACCACTTTCAAATTACAAAATGATCGCAGCTCTTGCTGTGAGACGTGGAGAGCTAGAAAAAAGCCAGTTGATGAATTTTGTGAAAGAACACGGCATGCAAGGTTGGGCCCCAACGCAAGGGCATATTCCTTCTGGTGTGCCATTTGTTGGATTTGCAAGGGAAGCTATCATAGATGGCGCTATGAGACGTGTGATGATTGTAGGGAAAGGCAGTCTGTTTTTAGGCAGAATGACCAATTTGTTTGATGGTGTTTCTGTCATTATTGAAAGCAATATGCCAGAGCCTGTTGAGGAAGTGGTGTCCAAAGAGGCAGTCAAGTCTATGATAGCGACAGCTATGAAAGAATTTGGAGCCCACCTAACTCAGGAATAGGAGGTACAACATGAACGGAGATGCAACCACAAAAAAAATCATTGGTGAAATCTTTCAGGAAATTGGAGAAGCACTAGAAACAGGACAATTTGAGAATAAAAAAAAGATTGGCGTCACTTTATTAGGTAGCGAACATGGCATAGAGAATGTGTTAAAAGGTGCTGAATCAGCTCAAAAAATGCGAAATGACATACAAGTTGTGGTGATTGGGCCTGCAGTGGATACAAGCCTTGCGCATGTAGAAGCTAACACAGAAGAAGAATGTTTTGCAGTAATGGAAGCCATGCTTGAAAGCGGAGAGATTGATGGTTGTGTGACCATGCATTATAATTTCCCAATTGGTGTAGCTACTGTCGGAAGGGCTATTGCACCGAGTTATGGACGATCTGTGTATTTAGCGACTACGACAGGAACAGCATCAACCAATCGAATAGCAGGCATGCTACGAAATGCTATTTTTGGTATAGCAACAGCAAAAGCAATGGGGATTAAAGAACCTTCAATAGGAATTCTAAATTTGGATGGAGCAAGACAAGTTGAAAGACTACTAAAAAAACTGGACGCGAATGGCTATCCAATCAGATTTGCCGACTCTTCTAGAAAAGACGGAGGCGTGATAATGAGAGGGAATGATTTATTGTTAGGTTCCTCAGATGTGATGGTGATGGATACTTTGACGGGAAACTTGATGATGAAAATATTGTCATCTTTTACCGCAGGTGGAAATTACGAAACAGTTGGATATGGTTATGGTCCTGGGGTAGGAGAAAATCATGATAAAACCGTTTTAATCTTATCCCGGGCATCTGGTATTCCGGTAGTTGCAAATGGTATTCATTACGCAGCAGACTTAATAAAAGGAAACTTGCTGGATGTCACAAAAAACGAGATTATTAAGGCAAAAAAAGCAGGATTGGATGTCATGATTCAAGAAGTTGAGAAAGTGAAAGAAGAACCTTCTCAAATCACTCAACCAGACAAAGAAGTGGTAACCGCTCAAATTTCAGGCATAGATATACTAGACCTTGATGAAGCAGTAATGGGCTTATGGGCAGAAGGTATTTATGCAGAAAGTGGCATGGGGTGTACAGGTCCGATAATAATGGTAAATGAGACAAAAGTAGATCAAGCCATAGAAATTTTGAAAAAAAAGGAATATGTTAGCGAAGTAAAAGTTGATTGTTGACAAAAAAACAAGGCACGATGAAAATCCTTTCTATAAATGATATAATAGAATGAAATGATAGAAAGGATTTTTTTATGGGTTTTTCAGTAGAATTATTGTTTGACCAAGAGAGTGAGAAAAAGATTCGAGATTTATGGCGACTGCTTTACGAAGAAGGTGGGGGAGATTTCATGTATTTGAATGGTGGACGCCCTCACATTTCTCTAGCCGTTTATTATTCTGAAATGGAACATTTGGAGACACTCCAAGAAATTGTGATGTCTTTGTTTTCTAATGTAAAAAAATTCAAGTTAACTTTCAATAGCATAGGTGTTTTTCCTGGAAAAGAGAGGGTGACTTTTTTAAATCCAAAGCCATCAATGAAACTGCTTAACATCCACAATACTTTATACAATGAAATCAGAAGACATAAAATAAGAAAGTATTACTGGGGTCATTACAAACCCAAATCATGGGTTCCTCACTGTACAATGATACTAAACAATGAAATTGATTTACATATAAAAGGGATAGAAATATTGAGTAGAGAGTTCCAAACTATCGAGGCGACTGTCGAGCGTGTGGCTCTTGTCTCATTCTATCCATTTCAAATCATTTATGAGATGACTTTACACTAGATAGAATTGATTTTTCGATAAATTTTGTATATAATACCAATGGATAAATATGACTAGGAAGTGATGAATTGGCTAAAGAGGTATTTACAAGGCACGAATTGAAATTTTTAATTGATAGGCATACATACGGCAAAATTTATAAGGCGTTGATGCCTTATTTAGTTGTGGATCAACATGCCAACAAACAAGGGTATTACACAGTGTCCAATATCTACTATGACACAAAAGACGATCTTTTTCATTACGAAAAGATGAAGGGGCAAGACTTTAGACAAAAGCTTAGGCTAAGAACTTACGGTCACTCAGATTTAGACAGCGAATCATATCTTGAAATCAAGAAAAAACATAAAGGTTTGGTGAACAAGAGAAGGACTGCACTAAGACTGAGAGATGCTTATAGATTTCTTGAGGTAGATGAAATTGACAACAATGACTTGATTGATAATACAAATGCATCAAACATTCAGATTCTCAAAGAAGTGGCTTTTTTAAAAAAATTCTACACACTAGAACCTAAGGTAGCGCTATGTTATGAAAGACAAGCTTTTCAAGGAAAAGAAGACAATGAACTGAGAATTACTTTTGATGATAATTTAAGAAAGCGTCATCACAATTTGCGGTTGGAATTGGGAAGTGAGGGTGCTTCTTATGTATCTAGGGACATTTTTGTTCTAGAAATAAAAGTAAACGATACAATACCGTTATGGTTGGCAAGAATTTTGAGTCAATTTAGCTGTTCGGTTCAAAGTTTCTCCAAATATTCGACCAGTCACAATGCAATTGACACAATAGCAATACAAAGAAAAACAGGATAAGGAGCAGAGTATGCAGACATTAAATGAGATTTTTATGGCTAGCGATGTGTTGGTCCGAGCAACCGTTGCTGAAGTGGTAACAGCAGTTGCCGTCAGTTTCTTTTTGGGACTGGTAATCACATATACGTACATGAAAACATACACAGGTCCTTATTATTCAAAATCTTTTGTCCAGACCTTGATCATTGTACAAGTTGTGATATCTATCATCATCGTGGCAATAGGGAGCAATATCGCCAGAGCGTTTAGCTTAGCAGGTGCTTTATCGATAATTAGATTTCGGACTGCAATTGGAGACCCAAGAGACATTGCGTTCATTTTTTTTGTTATGGGAGCAGGATTGGCAGTGGGAGCAGGGCTAATACTCCCAGCAATTGCTTTTGTTCTTCTGCTTAGCGGATTGATAGGAGCGTTACATGCTATGAACTACGGGGAAAAGAAAGGAACACATAAGACTCTAAAGATCACAGTTCCAGAAAATCTAAACTATGAAGGACTTTTTGATGACATATTGGATGAATACTTGATGGAGTATAGGCTTTTAAGCGTCAGAACTACCAATCTCGGCACGATGTTTGAGTTGGTATATGCGATTAAAAGCTTGGATCAACATCGTGACAAGCAATTGATTGATGATGTCAGAACAAGAAATGGCAATTTGAATGTGGCAGTCATACTAGATAGACAGAGTATGGATTAAACAGCAAAGAAGGAGGAATGGTGTGGAGAGACAGTTTAATCGAAATTATTTGTTGTTAACGATAGCCGGATTATTGGCGTTATTAATTGTCTCAAATCGGATATTCGAACCTGATCGAATTCAGGATCATATGATAGATCTTACCCCTAAGTTTTCGATAACAGGGGGTTTTTATCGTGAAAATGTTCACTTGGAGCTCTTCTCAGAAAATAGACACGCTGTGATTTATTACACTTTAGATGGATCCATGCCTGACCCAACAAACAATCGAGAAAGCACTTTACTTTATGTTGAACCCATTGTGATCAAAGACAGAAGTGTAGAAGCAAATCGATTGTCCATGATTCCGACAAATTATCCAAATGAGAGAAATATTTGGCAGCCACCTTTGGAAAACACCTATAAAGGAACGGTTGTTAGAGCGATTGCTTTAAGTGGATCTAGTGAAAAAAGCAAGGTGATTACTCACACCTATTTCATAGACTCTGAAACCAGTAGCCGGTATACGATGCCAGTTATTTCAATAGCTACGGAAGAAGCCAATCTATTTTCAGAAGATAAAGGCATTTATATACCAGGCAAGTTGTATAATCCAGATTCGACTAATCCCATGCTCACAGGCAATTATTTTGGGAGAGGAAGTGACTGGGAAGTGCCAGCGAACATGACTTTCTATGAGCCTGATGGCACAGAAGGATTTTCTCTTGAAATTGGAATTCGCATTCACGGAGGAAGCTCAAGAGTGGAACCACAAAAGTCTCTTCGTATTTATGCGAGAAACAATGAAGACAATTATATCCACTATCAATTGTTTGATGACACAGAGTTAGATCAATTTGTAAGATTAATTTTAAGAAACTCAGGCAACGAATGGGGACACACAATGTTTTTAGATCCTATGGCTCAATCATTGATGAAAGACATGTTGCCAGATATTCAATATAGTCGTCCAGCAGTCGTGTTCATAAATGGTGAGTATTGGGGCATTCATAATATAAGAGAAAGATATGATGATTGGTATATTTTTACCAATTATGGAGTGGAAAGAGATGAGGTTGTCATTCTAAGTGGAAATGCAGAGTTGCAAGAAGGGTTGCCTGGGGATGAGAAACATTATCTTGACATGATCAGTTACGTTCAGAACAATGACATGGGCGATCCAACGCATTATGATTATATTAAAACCCTGATGGATATTGAGAATTATCTAGATTACCAGATCGCGCAAATCTACGTAGCCAATATTGACTGGCCACAGGGCAATATTGATTATTGGAGAAAACGGACCAATCAGTATGAACCCAATGCACCCTATGGACATGATGGTAGATGGCGGTGGTTGATTTACGACTTGGATTGCTCTTTTGGGTTTTGGGGCACTCATTATGACACAAATTCTTTAGAGATGGCATCAGACCCCAACTATAACCACAACACGAGATGGGGAGGAGACTGGCAGTGGTCTACCGTATTGTTCAGCTCGCTGTTGGAAAATCCTGAATTTAAAGAGGCTTTTATCACACGATTTTCAGATCATTTAAACACAACCTTCTTAGAAGAAAACGTCTTGAAGACAATTGATTTGTTCGAGGAATTGTATCAACCGGAAATGCCAGAACATTTATTGAGATGGGCAAAACCAACTAGTATGGAAGAATGGCATGACAACATCGAAACATTTAGAGAATTTGCCTCAAAAAGACCGGAGTCTGTTAGGGAACACATGATTGAAAAATTTGATTTGCAAGGTACGGCTAATCTGAACATACAAATTCCAGATGATTTTGTTGGGACCTTACATGTAAACGGACACGCGTTAGACACAAAACAATTGTCATGGCAAGGTATATATTTCAAAGGCATGCCTATTACAATAACTGTTCATGAAGTATCAGAAACGATTTATTTGGAGAGAAATGAGGTCATTTATGTAAATAATGAAGGACTCAGCCGCACAACGCCATAAAACGAACAAATCATTAATTCAATTCATGCATCTTGTTGTATACTTGTTTTAGGAGGTGATTATCGTGATCCAATCTATCATTGGATTTTATCCTTGCAATTCACTTCAAAGAATTCATGATTTTTATCATGACATCCTTGGATTGGAGTTATACAAAGACCAAGGGAAGTGCAGAATTTACAAATCAAAATCAGGAGGGATAGGTTTTTGCAATCATTTGCCTAGACAGCCTTCTGGCAACATTATTTGTTTTGTGGTAGATAGTGAGAAACAAGTGGATGATTGGTTCGAAAAACTCAATTATTTAGGTGTGGAAATATTAGCGAAGCCTGTACGGAAGGAAGAATTTAGCATTTATCAATTTTTCGCATTCGACCCAGAAGGCAATAAAATTGAGTTTCAGTGTTTTCTGAATGAGAGGTCGGATGTCTAATTTGAGAATGGAGAAGAGAGGCTTGAATGGAAGAAAAACTATTAATCGGGAATGAAACGAAGACCATACTAAATGCACTGCATGATGGGGTTCTAATTATTGACCATTTGGCAATTGTTAGATATGTAAATCCGGCCTACACACGAATCACCGGGGTCAATTCAAAAGAGATTATTGGACAACCAATTGTTGATGTTCGACCAGGCGCAAGGTTGCCAAAAGTTCTTGAAGGGGGTGAAAAAATCCTTCTGGCAAAAAGGATGGAAAACGGAGTGGATTATTTCGTTAACATGTCCCCTATTTATTCAAACGGAAGAATTGTTGGAGGGATCTCTTTGGTATTAGGAATAAAAGAGGTTCTGGAGCTGTCGAAAGAAGTAAAAGAATATAGAAATGAGATTAAAAACCTTGAAAACCGCTTAAGGTCGATGCATCGTGCAAAATACACATTTGATAGCATTATAAGTGAAGACAAAGCATCGAGAGAAGTAAAAAAAACAGCTTATAAGATTGCTCAAAAAGAAACATCAATTTTGATAACTGGGGAGAGCGGAACAGGAAAAGAGTTATATGCTCAAGCCATTCATAATGCTTCTAAAAGAAAAGAAGGTCCATTTGTTCCAATCAACTGTGCCGCATTCAATCCTAATCTCTTGGAGAGCGAATTGTTTGGTTACCAGCAAGGTGCATTTACAGGAGCGTCAAAAGAGGGCAAAGCTGGCTTATTCGAAGCAGCCACACAAGGAACTATTTTCTTGGATGAAATATCAGAAATGGATGTCAATTTGCAATCCAAACTGTTGCGTGTCTTACAAGAAGGTGTGGTAAGGCGTGTGGGGAGCATTAAAGAGATTCCAATTGATGTGAGAGTTATTGCTGCAACAAACAAGAATCTTGAAGAATTAATTTTAAAAAACGATTTCAGAGAGGATCTCTATTACCGGATTGCCGTGTTCCCTTTAAATATTCCTCCTTTGAGAGATCGAACCAACGACATTATGCCCATTATTCGGTTTTATATTGAACGTGAAGAAAACAAAATAAAAAGACGCATCGATGTCTGTGAAGAAGCAGAGCGTATGCTAATTCAGTACGACTGGCCTGGCAACATTCGAGAGTTGCGTAATTCTATTGAGTTTGCTTACAACATGATGGATGATAGTACAATAGAAGCAAAAGATCTGCCAATGAGGATTCAAAGGAGTTTTTTGCGTCAGAACAAAAAAGAAATGAAATGCGAAAACCTTGCTGATTTGGTAAGAAGGATTGAGAAACAAGAAATAGAGAAAGCGCTAGTCATTTTTGGAGAGGATACGGAAGGGAAAAAGGAAGTAGCTAAGAGGTTGGGCATTTCCTTAGCCACCCTTTATAATAAATTAAGCAAATTCTAAAAACCTGGAATCGTGGATAAACGGTTCTAAAAAAATAGAAAAACAAGGGTTACTTGAAAAATGCGTCAGTGAGGAGCTGCTTGTGCAAACGCTAGCATAATTATTCTAACAGATTAGAATATAAGCCTTTTAAGATGCCAATATAGGGGGGTTATAGTTGGCATGCAATTTGCAATTATTAAATGCAATTAAAATTTAGGAGGTTTGTATATGTTAGCATTTTTAGGATTCATCACAATTGCAATACTACTAGCATTGGTCATGACAAAGCGGGCATCCGTTGTTGTGGCATTGATCGTTGTGCCGATAATAACGGCATTGATTGGTGGGTTTGGAACAGATATCGCTGGTTTTATGACAAATGGTATCCGATCTATCGCACCAACCGGGGTTATGTTTATCTTTGCCATCTTGTTTTTTGGCATTTTGACAGACGCCGGTACTTTCAATCCAATTATTGATAAAATTTTGAAAATAGTTGGTAAAGATCCGGTAAAGATAGCGATGGGTACCGCCGTACTAGGAATGTTGGTGCATCTAGATGGCTCAGGGGCGACTACCTTTCTGATTGCCATTCCAGCTCTATTGCCTCTTTACGATGCATTGGGTATGAGAAGAACCACATTGGCGACAATTGTTGCGTTATCAGCAGGAACGATGAATGTCCTTCCTTGGGGTGGACCAACTATTAGAGCTGCCACAGCTATGGAGATTTCTGTTACCGAACTGTTCAATCCGTTATTGATTCCTGTACTGATTGGATTGGCAACAGTAGTGTTTGTTGCTTTCTTACTTGGTAAACAAGAAAGAAAACGCATTGGGGACGGATCAGACGTAGATGTGACTCAAACAAGTGAGAAAGATGAAAAGAAAGCTGAATTGGAACGACCAAAATTATTCCCGATTAATTTATTAATGATTGTATTGGCAGTAACAGCTTTGATTTCAGGATTCTTGCCTGCACAAGTTGTCTTTATGATTGCATTTGCGGGTGCATTGGTTGTAAACTATCCCAATGTTAAAGATCAAAGAGAGCGGATTGATGCGCATGCAAAAGCTTCTTTGATGATGGCCAGTATTCTATTTGCAGCGGGAGCCTTTACGGGTATTCTATCTGGAACAGGCATGATCACAGCAATGGCAGAAACAGCAGTTGAAGCTATTCCGACAACATTAGGTGCAAGAATACCATTATTGACTGGTGTGATTTCCATGCCGGCAAGCCTTTTGTTCGATCCAGATTCCTTCTACTTTGGAGTCTTGCCTGTATTGTCTAGCACAGCAGCACAATTTGGCGTAGATCCAGTAAGTGTGGGAAGAGCCGCAATACTTGGGCAAATGACAACAGGATTCCCAGTAAGCCCATTAACAGGAGCTACTTTCTTGTTGATAGGTTTGACAGGCGTAGATTTAGGAGATCACCAAAGAAAAACCATCCCTTACGCATTTTTAGTGACCATCGTTATGCTGGTAATCTCTGTCGTAATGGGTGTTATTCCAATATAAGCAATTAAGTTTGACAACTGGTGATTAAGCATACAAGGAGGAGAAATGAAAAAGATTAGGATAGGAAGTGGTGCTGGCTATGCAGGAGATAGACTAGAGCCCTCATTGGAACTGATAGA
>Ga0334895_1002145_pt1 | contig 17604 bp, 15 predicted proteins | sample GraSluR3_MG_7_FD_207229 | JGI IMG/M metagenome (GOLD analysis project Ga0334895, IMG submission 207229) | Sludge microbial communities from methane-producing bioreactor in Wageningen University, Netherlands - Granular Sludge_31_05-R3 | ecosystem: Engineered > Bioreactor > Anaerobic >... | reverse complement strand
GAACTGCCGGAGGCCATCAGTAACAACCTTATCCGCCTGGAGATACCCATGCTGGCCATTTCCAGCACCGAGATAAGAAAAAGGATCGCCAACGGGCAGAACATCAGGTACCTTGCCCCCTGGCTGGTGGAGCAGTACATATATAAAAACGCCCTGTATTTCAGGAACGGATGGTGAAACAGGTGTCCAAACGAAGTATCATTCTTCTTTCACTGGCCGCTTTTGTGTCACTGGCAACAGGGATAGGCCTGAAAACCTATTTCTTTTTCAACCCTGCCCCCGAAACTATCAGGGAGACGATCCAGCACGACGAAGAAACAGGAAGGATCAACCTTCTGTTGGTAGGGCTCGATGAGGTCCCTGGTGAAAGCGCCAACCGTTCGGATTCGATCGCATTTATATCCATCGATATAGATGACAAGGTCGTAAGGATGCTTTCCCTTCCCCGGGATACGAGGGTCCAGATACCGGACCACGGATGGCAGAAACTCAACCATGCATACGCCTATGGCGGGGTAGATCTTTTAAAATCGACCCTGATCAATTACCTTGGTGTACCCATCCCATACCACATCATCGTTAACCTGCACAATTTCCCCGAACTAGTCGACCTTATCGGCGGGGTAACCATAGATGTCCCCAAGCGGCTGCGATATACCGACAGGGCGGGAGGGCTGTTTATTGACATACCTGCGGGAGAACAGCTCATGGATGGGAAAACTGCCCTGGGGTACGTAAGGTTCCGCCATGATGCGCTCGGGGATATTGGAAGGGTAGAGCGACAACAGAAATTTATGATGGCCGTTTTCAAAAAGATCAAGGAACCGGGAATGATAACAAAGGTTCCTGAACTTATACGCCAATCCATAAGGCTCGTCCAGACCAACCTGACCCTCTCGCAATCGATACAGCTCGCCTCCTATCTGAAGGATCTGGATCCTTCCAGGACTGTATTCAGAACTCTTCCCGGCAAATCGGCCTATATCTCGGGGATCAGTTACTGGCTGGGAGAACTCAGCACCATATCGGAGATACTCTCTGAAAAACCTCTTGAACCACGTGATGATGAGGAAGATCTTGAAGAAGATGGGTCTTTAGAAGAAGAACAACAGATCTCGGAACTGGTTTCATCTATCAAGGTCTCGATATCAGTCCTGAACGGGTCAGGAAGCGGAGGGATCGGCAGGGAGACTGCCTCCAGACTGCAAACAATGGGGATAGATGTAGTGCACATAGGGAACGCAAAACACTACGACTACAAGTACAGCAACATCAGGTTCCCGCCGGGTGAGGAGAACGAAAAAGCCGCCAAAGCGCTGGGAACCATTGCCCAGATACAGGACTCCCTGATCATACCGGACAAAACGATCCGCCATGTTACAATAATCATCGGCCATGATCATGTAAATGTCCTGAAAAGATTCGATGGATCAAAAACTGACTAGAGATAGGGGAGGGATCAGCTTTTGTCTGTAACAGGACCTGTAGAAGACATTATCAGCACTCTGAAGGACAAGTTGGCAGAAGATATTACTGTGATCGATCTTTCAAAGGAATCCTCTTTTGCAGACATTTTTTTGCTTGCAACGGGTAATTCCGAGGTCCATATGAAAACACTTCTGGACCACGTATCGGAAACCCTGGACAAACTCGGCCTCACCTACAGGATCGAAGGGGAGAAAAGTCCCAGGTGGATACTCCTTGATGCAGGGAATTTTGTTATAAACATTTTCAGTCGCGAGGGAAGAAACTTCTATCGTCTTGAGAGCATCTGGGCTAATGCCGAAACGATCAGGATAGAACAGGAAGCTGGTCTTTAGGATCGGTTATTTGTTCATACATAGAAAAGGCCCTGAAAGGGCCTTTTTTGATAGCTCGAAAGTGTCTTATAATATATCTTATGTTGCGTTTACTTCCTGACCCTTTCTACAATTCAAAAAAGAGAGGTCAGAAGTATCTTTAGGAATTCCTCAGGATCAAGTGAAGCCCCACCTACGAGAAGCCCGTCAATCCCGTCCTCCTGCAGATAGATTCTTGCATTGCTGCTCTTAACGCTGCCCCCGTAAAGGATATAGGCGTTTTCCGCCGACTCGGGACCAGCAATACGACATAACGTCTCTCTGATCAAACTGCAGCACTCCCGGGCATCCGACGCTGTAGCGTTATTCCCCGTTCCTATGGCCCATACCGGCTCATATGCGATAACCAGTTCATTTATTTTGCCATTTTCCAGAGCATCCGTCAGAACTGATCCAACCTGGTGGGCGATTACTGTTTCCGTATTGCCCCTGGACCTTTCACTTCCTGTTTCTCCAACGCAAAGGACTGGTTTAAGGCCATTTCCCAGGCAGGACCTGAATTTCCTCCCGATAACTTCATCGGTTTCACCAAAAATGTGTCTTCTTTCACTATGCCCTACCAGGGCGAACCCGGCCCCTGACTCAAGAGAGGCGGCAATTGAATTCTCTCCAGTAAAAGCTCCTGAGTTTTCCCAATGAATGTTTTGTACACCAAGTGAGATAAGGGGATATTCCTTCAGGGTCTCATACATAGGAAACAGATTGGCTGCCTGGGGAAAGATCACGGCAGTCATGCGCTGTGGAATGGCTTCCATCAGATACTTGTCCGCCTTTATTCCCTTTATCACCCTATCGAGGAATTGTAAGGACTCCCCTGCCCCCTTGTTCATCTTCCAGTTCCCGCCGATAAATATCTTCCTGTTTCCCATCTCGTTATCCCCGACCCGATAAAATTATTGTTCGTATAGAGAGGCTATTCCCGGCAGTTCCTTACCCTCGAAAAACTCAAGGGTGGCACCCCCCCCCGTAGAAATGTGATAGACCCCATCACTGAAACCGAGCAGGTTTGCCGCGGCGGCTGTATCTCCACCGCCAAGAACAGTAACAGCGCCCTTAACTGTCCTCCGGCAAACTGCATCTCCGGTTCTCTTTGTGCCCTCCCCGAAAGGTGCTCTCTCGAAAAATCCCAAAGGACCGTTCCAGAGGACCGTATTGGCCTTTCCTATCTCGCGGGAAAATATATCCACTGTTTCGGATCCGATGTCCAGCCCCATGAGCCCATCTTCCATATCATCTACCTTTATAGTGCTGGCATTGGTTCTGTTCTCAGGAGAATCTGATACGACCAGGTCAACGGGAAGGATCAATTTGATTCCTGCTGAAATGGCAGTTTTAAGGATATCTGATGCGATATGCTCAGTACCTTCTTCACATAAAGACTTTCCTACCTGTTTCCCCTGGGCTTTCAGGAAAGGGAATGCCATAGCTCCGCCGATAAGCATGACATCGGTCTTGTCAAGCATGTTTCGAATGAATTTGATCTTGTCAGAGACTTTCGCTCCCCCCAGGATCATAACCATGGGTTTCCCGGGTTTCTCCCTGACTTCCGACAGGACTGATATTTCCTTTTCCATAAGCTTTCCGGCGCAGGAAGGCAGGAAGCGGGTCACGCCTTCAGTGGATGCATGGGCCCTGTGAGCCGCACTGAAAGCATCCATTACGAAAAGATCATAAGGGGCTGCCAGCTTTTCTGCGAAAGAAGCGTCATTGGTCTCTTCCTCTGGGGTGAACCGGATATTCTCAAAAAGACAGATATCGCCTGCCCTCATCTCCGATATCCTTTTTGAAGCGATCTCGCCAGCACATTCCTCGCAAAAACCGATCTCCCAGCCAGTAAGGATCTTCACAGCTTCACGGACCGGCTCCAGAGAAAGTTCCGGGACCACTTTTCCCTTTGGCCTGCCGAAATGAGACACCAGGCCTATGATGGCCCCTCTCTCCCTTAAGATCCTTAATGTTTCAAGATGGGCCCTGATACGGGTATCGTCTGTGACCCTGCCGCCTTCCATTGGCACGTTAAAATCCACACGTAAAAGTACTCTTTTGCCACTTACATCCATACCTTCAAGGGTTTTCAGCCTCATCGGGATCAGGCTTCCCTCTTTAACATGTAGTTTGCAAGATCTATGACCCTGCAAGCGTAACCCCACTCGTTGTCGTACCATGAAAGGGTTTTTACCATGTTGCCCAGGACCATGGTATGTCTTGCCGCAAAGATCGAGGACCTGCTGTCACCGGTAAAATCGACCGATACGAGGTCATCTTCCTCGTACCCCAGGTACTTCTTCATGGGGCCCTCAGCAGCCGCCCTGACGGCTTTGTTCACCTCATCAGCAGTTACCTCTCTCGAAAGTTCAACTACCAGATCCACAAGGGAGACATCCGGTGTCGGCACCCTTACCGCAAGGCCGTTCATTTTTCCGGCTACGGCAGGATATACTTTCCCTATCGCAGAGGCTGCACCTGTGGTCGTGGGAATCAGGGAAAGTGCGGCAGCCCGCCCCCTGTGGAGATTCTTGTGTGAAGAGTCAAGGGTCTTCTGGTCGTTGGTATAGGAATGGGTCGTCGTCATCAGTCCCCTCTCTATCCCGAAAGCTTCGTGAAGGACCTTGACGACCGGGGCAAGACAATTGGTGGTACATGATGCGTTGGAAACAATATGGTGAATGGCAGGTTCGTAAATGTCCTCGTTGACACCCATTACGATCGTGGCGTCCTCATTCCTGGCCGGAGCTGAGATCAGGACCTTGCCTGCTCCTGCATCAAGGTGTTTGCGGGCTTTTTCAGCGTCTGTGTATTTCCCCGATGATTCAATGACCAGGTCGACACCCATTTCTTTCCAGGGCAGGTTTTCCGCCTCGGCCTCAGAAAGCACTTTTACGTTTTTCCCGTTGATCATAAGCGAATCCCCGCTGACTGAGACCTCGCCACGGAATCTGCGGTGAACGGAGTCATACTTGAAAAGGTAAGCCCTCTGTTCTGCCGATGTGCGGCTGTTCGTGGCAACTATTTCAAAGAGTCCTTCGTTTTCGTATTCGAAAAGGGCTCTAAGAGCCAATCGTCCAATCCTTCCAAAACCGTTTATTGCTACTCTTTTTTTCGACACGATCTGTCCCTCCGATCAGGATCCTGTTTTCTTGTTCCCAAAAAACCTGTGGCCTGCAACTTCCCATTCTGTATTATTGACCTGACCTACATATCCTCGCCTATAACCCTCAGGAGTTCTGCGACACTCGGAGAATACAGCGCGTCTCCGTGCGGCTTGTAGGGCATGCTCCCGTCAAACACCTCTGCGACACCCCCCAGGCAACCTTTCCTCAAATGCGACAGGAAGGGGCGAAGGAAACACCATGCGATCTCCTTGCGGTCGGGGTTGAAGCGCAAAAAGGCGGTAATGAACTGTCCCAGCATCCATGGCCATGCCATACCCATAAAGCGAGCCTTTTCCCTCTGGTCGATACGGCCCTCGCATCTACCCTTGTATTTCTCGTGATGGGGATCAAGGGTCCTCAAACCAAAGGTGGTGTAAAGCTCGTTCCAGCATGTTTCAACAACGGAACGGCCTCTTTCAGGGTCCATCACGGAAACGGGAAGCGAAACGGCAAGTATCTGGTTGCACCTTATAGATTCATCCCTTTCTTTCCCGTCGATCCAATCGTAGAGGTAGCCTTTTTCAGCCCAGAAGATATCCTGGAACGACTGCCTGCATTTTGAGGCAAGTTCACTGAAGGATGTCTTGTCCTTTTCATTTCCCGACATTTCAGCATATTGCTCCATCGTCCTTAGTGCGTTGTACCACAGGGCGTTTATCTCAACCAGTTTTCCCCGCCGTTCAACGATCGGTCTGCCGTCGGTTTCGCCATCCATCCAGTTGTTCCGCGGGTTGTCCGAATGCGTCTCAAGAAGTCCGTCCCGGTCCATATGGATCCCCATAGCGCTTATGCCGGTTCTGTACTTATCCAGCAACGTCACAAGGTCTGCCCAGTTCCTGCTGACGAGGTCCGTACTTCCGCTCTGGTTACAGTACTTGTTGAGGGCATAGAAGAACCACAGGCCGGCATCGCAAGCTTCGGTAACAAGGTCACCCGTATGAGGGTCAACTTTCGAGGGCATTATGTGTGAATTATTTATTGCCCGGTCCAGCCATACCTGGAGGAGATCCTCCGCAAATCCCATCTTGCCTGTAGCAAGGAGGAGCCCCGGGATGGAGATGAAAGTTTCACGTGCGCTCTCCTTGACAGATGGATACCCTGAAAAAACGATGGGCCTCTTTCCGTTCATGTTGGATACGCAGTGTGTTGCCGAATGAAGCAGATCCCTCACCATAGGTGTTTTTAAGATAAGGGGACTGCCTGAAAGGCTTGCCTGCATATGCCTGGCTGTCTCCTTTTCAAGTTCCAGAAGGTCCGAATGCCCGAGGGTTTCATCATTCGCTCCCAGGATCAGGTAGACCGTTTCACCCTCGCTCATGTCAAATGACAGGATCCCCGGTGACCAAAGGCTATCCGTCCCAAGGATCTCGCAATCGTCATGTTCATAGATCAGGTTATCGAACCATAGCGGTTTCGAACGCCAATCGCCTTTATTGAATGAAAAGTGACTTTCAAGACCCCGTCCCTTTACAGTGACGGAGTTTTTAGTAAAGAAAGACTCGAAACCCGCCCCCTCTTTCTCGGGACAGATCTTGTCCACCCCACGGTGGGAAGCCAATGGCCTTACTTCCAGCTGGATATTTTCCGGAGAGGATGCTAGTTCGTACTTGATCACCGTAAATTGCTGGCTTCGAGGCATAAAAACGGTCTTTTTCAGGAACAGGCTATGTATCACGAAAAGCATTCCCGGAAGAGGTTCCGCGTGATATTCCTGAAGGTAACGGTAACCGTCCGGGTAAATAACATCTGTATAACGATTGGTGGAAAGATGGTATTTTTTCCCCTTGCTGATGACTGTCTCATCAACCTTGCTGATAAGCACATCGGGGTATACTTCTTCTCCACTCTTTTTCACAACCAGTAGGCCGTGCTCACGGCGGGTATTTGCGCCTATGACGGTCGAAAAACAGAACCCGCCCCAACCGTTAGTTGTGAGATACTCCCGGCTGGAGCCTTTTTCGTACGTGTTGACATCAGCCTTTCCCAGGTACATGGCGATCAGCCCCCCTTGGTTTGTTTTTATCCGACATGACCCCTGCTAGTTTTTCGATCTTTCTCCACCTGTATTCAACTGTACTCTTGCTTATTGGTCTGGATAGCGACTCCCCCAGTTCACGAAGAGTTGCCGTCGGGTTCTCGATCCTTGCAGTTATCAATTGGCGCAGTGATTCAGGAAGGGACCACAACTTTCCGTTATCCATCAATTTCCCGGCGATATCGATCTGTCTTTCGGCTGTCTCTATTGTCTTCCTGATATTCGACGCGTCACAATTCACTACCTTGTTTGCCCTGTCCTTCATGGACCTTAGCATAGCCTTTTCCTCAAGAAAAAGGGAGGTCCGGAACATTTTCATATTTGAAAGAACGCCGACAATAGACGACTGATCTCTAACAGCTATTTCAGCGAAGCCGTTTCTCTGCCTGACCCTGAAAGATATTCCGTTGGCGGTCAGGATCTTTCTCAAAGTCGTTTCGGGATGCCACATGGAAAGAGCCTGAAGCCTGAAAACCATATAATACCCCGTTCTTGGAAGGAAAAGGGAACCGCTGGACCCGAACAGTCCTCTCAGCCAGTTCCAGGAATCCCTGTCCACCTTGTTGTAATCACAGTAAGTCGAGAGATTGAAGACAGATCGGGCGCGATCCATCCTTATAGATACTTTTCCTCTCATCCCCGCCGGGATGAGAAGATCCGGCGAGAGGTCCAGGGATCTGTCCCACTCAGACAGTTCCCAAAGCTTCTTAAGCCTTCGGAAAACAAAGAACCTGTTGCTGTAAAAGAGAATATCATTTCCCTGGAAACTGGAATTAAGGCCGGAAAGTATCCCGCCGGTCTCTATGGACGCCTTCAGGCTGTTATCAGGAACCACGGAGGACCAGTCTTCCCTGATGATCTCTCTCAGTTTTTCCATCGGGATGCGTCTTTTTCCTCCCTCGCTATCCGGATCAGGGTTTCAGCAACCTTTTGGCTATTGTGCCTCACGCTTCCGGCTGTGACATTGATAAGGTCGGCAAGGATGACCCTTGTCCCCATAAGCGCGAGGGATCTCTTCTGCTCCTCTTCAAGGAACAACGGTTCTGCGCCGGCAGCAAGGTAGATCTCCAGAAGTTCGGAAGGAACAGAACCTTCATTTGCTATAACGTAGTCTGGCACCGATCCCGATGTTCGGCTGATCCATCTGACGTGATCCATTATGTCCATGTTGTCCGTCTCTCCAGGTTGGGTCATCAGGTTCGTTATGTATACCTTGGGTGCGGAAGACCTTTTGAGAGCCTCAGAGACCTCGTTTAACATCAGGTTAGGCAAAATGCTCGTAAAAAGGCTGCCGGGACCAAGAACGACAATATCAGCGTTCTCAATTGCAAGGATCGCCTCTGGAACAGCGCTGGCATCTGACGGTTCGATCCAGGCGGACTCTATTTCAGACCCCTGTCTGGAGATCTCAAGTTCACCTTTTAGCACATCACCCCTGGAGGTAGTGGCACACAGGGTCACAGACTCGGTCGTAACAGGTATTACTTTCCCCCTGATAGCCAGAAGGTTGTTAAGTTCCTCAACGGCTTTTCTAAAATCACCAGTCATTTCAGTAGTTGCAAGGAGAATAAGGTTCCCGAGGCTGTGTCCCTTCAGCTCTCCCCGGTCAAACCTGAAACTCAGGATACGGTTGAGAGCGCTGTCGTTCTCTGCCAAAGCCACCATACAGTTCCTGACGTCACCAGGGGGCAGAACACCCCACTCTCCCCTTAAACGTCCGGAACTCCCCCCCTCATCTGTAACGGTCACAATGGCAGTTATATTCCTGGTGTATGATTTCAGCCCGGTAAGAAGAGTTGAAAGACCGGTACCCCCTCCAATAGCAACTATTTCAGGACCTTGTGAAACTTTATGCTGAAAGGCTTTGAACATGACCGAACCGTTCTTCCCCTGGACCGGTTCTGCAAGGCCATTATCATTTTCCTCCTGGAACAGCCTTGCGGCCAGCAGGGAAATGATGCCTCCGGAAAGAAGACCTATGGTAAAAGCCGACCACCAGTTCATGTTATCACCGTATCCTTATCTATATCCCTGTGGCGGACAACAGAATTTCCCGGCAAACGGCCCCCGAGCCATTCAGCAACGGCCACCGACCTGTGTCTTCCGCCTGTGCAGCCTACCGCAATATGAACGATATTCTTTCCCGAATTCTTGTACAGTACAAGCACCTGTTCCATCAGTTCGTACAAGGCATCGAAAAAACAGGAAATATCCCTCTGGGAAAGAATGAATTCCTGTACCTCCCTGTTTTTGCCGCTCAAGGATCTCAAGGCTGGTTCGTAGAAAGGGTTTGGAAGGAATCGCACATCAATAACGTAATCACTGTCCTGAGGGATACCGTGCTTGAATCCGAAAGAAGTGAAAATAACCGAAAGCTGCCCTTCCGAGGCTTCGATCTTTCCCAGGATCTCCTTTCTCAGCTCGAACAGCGACATGTCCGTTGTCTGGACGACAACATCGGCAATCTCATGGATCTGCGATAGTTCCCGCCTCTCCATTTCTATTGCCTCCAGAATGGTCGAATCCGAAGAAAGGGGGTGTCTGCGCCTTGTTTCTTCAAAACGCTTTACAAGGGTCGAATCCGAAGCGTCAAGAAAGATAACCTTGATATCAAGTCCTCTTTTTCTGAGGTTGCCTATTACAGCCAGAAGGTCGCCCAGAAGTTTTTCCCCTCTGATATCTACAACAGCGGCTATTCCGTTCTGAACCGCTTCTTCGTGTTTTCCGAGAACCTGGATAAGCTGGGGAAGAAGTGAAGGCGGTATGTTCTCAATAGCGTAGAACCCAAGATCCTCAAGCATGTGAAGGGCTGTGGATTTGCCGCTCCCTGACATGCCCGTTATGATCACGCATTTTGAAACCTTGTTTGCCAGTGACTCTTTCACTAGGGGACCCACTCCTCCCGAGAGATCATCAGTGGGATCTGGAGCATTCTCCACCCCTTCCGGTAAGTATCTCAACGGCATGACGAAGTACCGGAGCCACGGCATTAAAACACTGAAGGGCTCCCCTTTCGCTGCCTGGTAGCGCCAGAACAAGGGTTTTTACACAGGCCATTGCGAGTGACCTGGAAAGAATGGACCTTTCATTTTCAAAAGATGTTTTCCACCTCATAAATTCGCCAATGCCTGGTATCTCCTTTCCGCCAAGCATACGAATCGACTCAGGGGTCACATCTCTCGGGGAAATGCCAGTTCCTCCAGTAACAAGTACTATTGCCAGTTTTTCCGAGATCCATTCCTTCAGTACACCTGATATGGCTTCCATCTCATCCGGAACAATGGAACTGTGGGTAGTCCGTCCTCCTATCGACCCGACAGCGGATGCCAGTGCTGGTCCGGAGGTGTCTTTCCTCTCGCCACGGCTTCCCTTGTCGCTGACGGTAAGAACACCGACCTTTAATTCCTGCCAGAATTCCAGCGGAGATGAGACAGCGATGAACCCTTTATTTACAACTTCAAGGGCAGATCCTTCTCCATTATCTTCAAACCTTCTCAGAACAACACCTTCCGGAAAGGCTATGAAATCTGTGATCTCGTCATGTGGAACTTCCCTGACTTTTATCACGATACCGGGAAGATCTGCGGCAGGCTTTCCTGCACCGGCGATATAGATATTAGACAGGCATCCATCTACAAGTGTTCTGTTATCTTCATCCCGGTGTACATATACAACTGCGCGGTCTCTGAACGGACCGGAAAAACCGAGGACCCTGTTCTTCAATTCCTCTCCTCCGCCTTATAATCTCCTGATTTTCCACCGCTTTTTCTCAATAATCTTATTTTTTCTATGATGATCCCTTTGTCTATTCCCTTGCACATATCATACAGAGTAAGTGCCGCTACCGACACCCCTGTCAGGGCTTCCATTTCAACGCCGGTGACGTCGGTTGACCTTACAACGCAATTTATCCGTACCGCGCTATCCATTTCAGCCAGTTCGCATGACAATGAAACATGGTTTATCTGGACATTGTGACATAAGGGTATAAGTTCCGGGGTACGCTTGGAGGCCATTATCCCCGCTACCTCGGCCACTTTCATAACATCTCCCTTGCTGGTCTTCCCTTGCTTTAACGCTTCAAGAACCTTTTCAGGAAGTGAGACTATGCCCTCAGCCTCGGCTTCCCTGACCGTCTTGGGTTTGTTGCCGACATCAACCATGACGGCTCTCCCTGAACCATCCAGATGAGAGAAAACTCCCATGATCAACCTCCGATCCGCGACATATGCGTCGCTCCTCTTTGTACTCCGCGATAGGATTCCGGTTTTCTTTCGACAGCTTTAAATATCCTGGAGACGACCTCCTCCCTGTCTCCCGATCGCAGGGCCGGTTTAAGGTCTATCCCCCCTTCGGAAAACAGGCAAGGTCTTATCACGCCTGTCGCTGAAACGCGCAGCCTGTTGCAATTACTGCAGAAATGGTGAGTTACGGCTTCTATGATCCCAAGCCTCTGTCCTGTGGAAAGATTCCGGTAGTAGCGAGCCGGACCGGCACTGTGATCGGCTGAATTATCTGTCTGTTCCCACATTTCAGGTTCTGGCAATCTCTCGAAAATTTCGGAAGCCGCAATGAAAAGATCTTCTTTCCATACGGAATCGTCAAGAGGCATGAATTCAATAAGGCGAAGGACAGCCCGGTTCTCTTGTGCAAATTCCAATAGGGAGCCTATCTCCCCATCGTTTACCCCCTTCATGAGCACGGTGTTTATCTTTATGGGTATTTCCGTTCTTTGGGCAAGAAGCCTTATTCCTTCTTTTACATCTTTCAGTTCTCCGACCCTGGTTATTGTCCTGAAAAGGTTTTCATCCAGAGTATCAAGGCTTACGTTCACGCCGGAGATCCCTGAAACAGACAACTCGTCAATGAAATGTGCCAGAAGGGTACCGTTGGTAGTAAGGACGATCCTCATATCCTGAACAGATTTTTTCAAGGATTCAAGAAATTTGATAAACCCTTTCCTCACAAGGGGTTCCCCACCTGTGAACCGTACTTTTTCAACGCCCAGACTTTTCAGTATCTCTGCAAGGAACCTTATTTCCTCGTAGGAGAGTATCCTGTCGTGAGGGATCCATTCGATCCCTTCCGCAGGCATACAGTACAGGCATCTCAGGTTGCATCGGTCTGTTACCGAGATCCTTATGTAGTTAAGGCGCCTTCCGAACCTGTCCGTCAGAAGAACCACGTGTATCCCCCCAGGTCTTCCACTACTTGTCTCCATTTCTCGTCGGAGAGGGTCTCGATAAGCAATCTGATACCCGGATGAGACCGGAATCGATCAGGTATGACCAGCTCAAAATCTTCTTCAGCTATTGGTATAAAATCGGTCCCGAATGCCAGCGCCGCCGCCTTGATGCCAAGGGTCAAGTCACAGGAACCTGCAGATACCCTTGCCGCAGCTTCCAGGTGAGTTATGGCAATGTTATTGTAACCCGTCACTGACTCCGGTTCTAAACCGGCTTTTTTCAAAAGGTGATCAAAAAGCACCCTTGTCCCGGCCCCTGGCTGCCTGTTGACAAAGGAGATCTTGTTCCGTCCGATGTCCTCTATAGAGCGTATGTTTTTTGGATTTCCCTTCTGTACCAGGAACCCCTGCTCCCTTTTGTAGACCCTGATGCGGGTCCATTGGCCTGAATCCTCGAATCTGGATATAAATGCGTCATTGTAGCGTCCTGTCTGGGGATCAAGAAGATGGCACGAGGCAACATGCCCTTCTCCCCTGGCTATTGCGGCCAATCCCCCCAGGCTGCCGACAGACCGTATAGCCATGTCTCCACCCCTGTTCCTCAAAAAAGTTACGATATGTTCTATCCCGGGGTCATTCGAGCCCTGGTAGACTATCCTGCTGCCCCAGTCGACCGGTTTCTTTAACCAGACTGTCAGGGAGCTCTCCTTGGGAACCTCCAGGACCGAGTCTTCCAGCAGTGAGAAACCATCAGCGTCGGAAGTGTTGAAAAGAGAACTGGATCCTCCGGAAAGAACCCATGAATATCTTGTTCCTTCAATCTCCCCGCATTTGACCCGGACCCATTCCCTGACTCCCTGCTGGGACGAATGATGCATCAGCATCTTTGTTTCCTGAATACCTGTTGCTCCAATGGCGTTACCAAGTTCAACTGTCGGGACCTCTCCTGAAAGTCTTCTAAGGACAGGGTTGACAATTGACCAGGCCGATACAAGCGAGGACATGGGAAACCCGGGCAAGGCAATTAAGGGTTTATTTCCAGATATGCCCGCAATGACCGGTCTTCCCGGTTTCATTCTGACTCCCCTGAACAGGGGTTCGGCAACCCTCATGATCACCTCGGCACTATGATCTCTCCTGCCCTTTGCTGTTCCCGCACCGATAATAACAAGATCATAAGTACCTAGAGCCTTTTGAACAGCTTCAGCAATAAGATCCTCATCATCGCGGAGCAATTCATGGATGGCAAGGGGGTAACCCCAATCCCTGTAAATTGCCTGGAGCATCCAGGAATTGGTCTCGGGAACACGACCCTCTCCATCGGCCCCATCCTTTATCCATTCTCTCGCAGTCACTATCTCGTCTCCTGTCGGTATGAAGACAGTTCTCGGAAGTCTCGCGACAGGCACCAGCTGGAATCCTGATCCAATTAACATGGCTACCGTGGAGGGGGTTAGCAGGTCGCCTTTTCTTGCGGCGATCTGCCCTCTGGCAATATCCTCCCCTTCTGGACGGATATTCTCCCCCCTGGTGACAGTCTTTGTGATCTTGAGGGTTTCGGGTCCTGAAAACGTATCTTCCACCATTACGACAGCATCGAATGGTTGAGGGACTGGCCCGCCAGTGTTAACCCAGGCGAAAAACCCCTTCTTGATCTCCACAGGCGTGGCAGGAGAAGCCCCTGCCGTCTCTGAAGCCATGATCGAATAACCGTCAACAGCCGAGGAAGGATACTGCGGAAGGTTCCTGAGAGAAAGAATGTCCTTAGCCAGCCTTCTGTTTCCGAAGGGATCATCCGAAAAAAGGTCGACATTCTCAACTTCATCAAGAGGGGAGATCCTCTTCTCAATGATCGACCAGGCAGTATCAAGATCGACATGTTCCAGAAATTTTACCAAAGCCACACCTCAACTTCTTTGCCTTTGCGGAGGGTCTCCACGTCCTCGGGAAGCCTCAGCAGCCCGTCGGAACGACCCAGGGCAAGGATATAGCCTGATCTGGCCCATAAGGGCGACACTCCCCCGTCTGGATTAACCAGAGCCGGAATGAACTCCTCTACCCCGCTCTTCCCAACAATATCTGTCGAAGCCGGGAGACGAACTTTCCTGAACAGGTCTTTAACCTGTCCTGTCATCATTACCGACAGCAGCGGAATAAGAAATGTCGCTGTTACCACCGCACAGGAAAGCGGGTGCCCGGGTAGGCATATTGCCACTTTTTTCCGGTTCCCGTCCCCCGATACGATGGTCGGTTTGCCAGGGGAAATATTCAAGCCCCTGACAGGTATTTCTCCCTCTCCAAGTGATGCCAGCAGTTTTGCGGAGTGATCCCTTACACTGACTGAAGAACCACCGCTTAAAACAATAACGTCAAACTTCTCAAGCGCTTTGTTGAACATAGCCTCCAGTTCCAAAGGCTTATCTTTGACGATACCGAGAATTGTTCCCTTTATCCCTGCACGAAAGAGGGCGGCCAATATTCCCGAGGAATTGGAATCTCGGATAAGACCCGGCCTTATGTCTCTTGTCTCGACAGGAACGATCTCGTCCCCGGTGCTGATTATGCAGACTTTCAAGTCCGCGACGGGAACCTTGTCAAAACCGCATGCCGCCAGAGATGCGATATTCCTGAAGTCAAGAATTTCACCCCTCTGGAGTATGACATCACCTTCGTTGAATTCCTCACCGCGGAAAATGATGTTCTCTCCTGACTGGACAGATCTTCTCGCTTCAAGTAAGGGACCCGTTCGAGAAGTATCTTCGTTCATGATCACTGAGTCTGTCCCGTCGGGTATAGCCCCCCCGGTATGAACCAACGCCGCTTGCTCTCTGGATACCTTGAAGGTGGGCATGTCACCCATAGGCACCTCTCCGCAAATGGAAAGAAATACAGGGGATCCCGGACTGGCTCCGACAAGGTCGTTTGAACGAACAGCAAAACCATCTCGAAGACTTCTGCTGAAAGGGGGACTCGGGGATGATGAACGTACGTCTTCCCCAAGGGCGGAACCGACGGCTTCACAAAGCGGGATCCCCCGTCTGACAGGAAATCCCCACGGGAAAGCCATCAATTCTGACAGAAGAGAGATAGCCTCTTGTCTGGAGATTGTTCTAGTTACAAATCCGGACATTCATATACCTCGTCTGGGTTTGAACTGGCATTTAGGCAGCAACTAATCCTGCCTGGTCACCAAAGTGGGGTAACCCTTCGAGGCCAGCTCTCTGGCAAGGTTGTCGGCATCAGCTTTCTGGGCTCCTGCCGGAATCCTCACCCTGTAATATGTTTTGCCCCCGACCTCTGCCTGGACAACAAATGCTTCATAACTCTTCTCCCTTGCATCCCTGGCAAGTCCTTCGGCTGAATCCCTCAGCGTAAAGGCACCTATCTGGACTATCCAGCTCCCCTTGGCGGCCTGTCCCGATGGAGCAGCGATCGGGGTCTTTTGAGCAGTTACAGGCTGGGTCGATGGCTGATCATCCGTCGGACCCGGGGCAGGGGGCACAGCCACAGGCTCGGCCGTTCCGGTATCTCCCTCGCCATTCCTTACAGGGACGGCGACTATCTGGGAAGTTTCTGTTATCCGGGATGGCTCAGTCACAGCGACACTTTCGGGAACCTCGTATTCTGTCGTTTCCGGGTACTGCACCTGACTTCCCGGAGAAACGAAAAGAAGCCTGACCCCGAGGACCAGCAAACCAAGAGCAAGAATTGCAACAAGGGGGAGCATGATATGCCCGAAAGCAAAGATCACAGGCTTTTCCTTGTATTTTCTCGTTTTGCGGAAGCTCATTGCCAATCACCTCTCAAACAGTATGTTGCCTTGAAACCCAGTAATCCCAGTTGTTCCCTGAGGAGATCCTTTTCCGGATATATTTTGTTTTTGATCGTGCAAATTGCCTTGCGGTAAGAGGCCGGAGGCAAATCCGTCCCGAGACCTCTCCAGGAAATGCGGTATTCAAGCATGGACTCTTTTGGTTCCTGGATCCTTATGGATAAACCTCTATTCGAGTTACCGAGAAAAAGCTCTTTAAGCTTTCGTATCTTTTCTGAAGCCTCTTCATGCCCGGCAATATTTTCATTTTCCCATGGGCTCATGGGTTTTGGGACGAAAACACCTACCGAAGCGGATAACTTTAGTGCCGTTCTGGACCTGATATCATTACACAACCCGGCAATGGTTTCTACATCCTGAAGCGTTTCACCCGGAAGCCCGACCATAAAGTACAGCTTAGCCTGCCTGATGCCCGTCTTCTTCGCCAGGACCATTTTTTCGATTATCTCTTCGTTGCTGAACTTTTTACCGCAGATACCCCTTAACCTGTCATTACCTGCCTCCGGGGCTACGGTAATTGTGTATCTTCCACTTTCGACGAGGGCCTGCATCATCTCTTCCTTAATATTATCCACCCGGAGGGATGCAAAGGAAACCGCCCTTTTTGTTGATCTTATACATCTCAGAACCTTTGATAGTTCCGGATAATCTCCGGCCTCGGGGGTAACAAGACCGACCTGAACATCCTCAAGGTCCTTGACCGCCGCGACGTCCTCAAGGACCCGTTCAACAGACCTCGTCCTTACAGGACCGAATGACGCCGGAATGGTACAGTACCTGCAAGCTCTCGGGCAGCCTCTCTGGAGTTCAACCAGGATCGTTCTGCCAAAAACTGACTCAGGGGTTATCCACAGGCTTTTCCCCCTTGCCAGGTCAAGATCGGCTAACACTGACTTCTTTCTGTGAACAGGTTTTTCATTAAGAATCTGGCAATTATGGATCGGGGGAACATAAATTGAACCATGTTCGGCAAGACCTTCCCAAAGGCGCTTCCTGTCGCCGTGTGACATGTAACGGCGGCATTCCCTGACAAGGTGCTCCACAACAGGTTCTCCGTCACCCAGAACTACATAGTCGGCAATATCGTAAAAGATGAACGGGTTGATGTATGAAAGGGCTCCACCGACACCAAAAACAGGCTGCCCGGCTTGAGACCTTTCCTTCCATCCCGGGGCTAAACCCCACGACATGAAGACCGATAATAACGAAAGCAGGTCAGGTTCATAGGCCACAGAGGCAGAAATCAGGGGAAAATCCAGTATGTTCCTGCCAGTTTCGACAGACATGCCTGAAAGGGGGCCAGGGAAGAAGCGCTCAACTCCCACGCCGAGTTTTCTCATCTCTGAAATTATGCTCTGATAACCCAGGCTGGACATGCCAACCCCGTAATCCGCCGGATAAATCATGGCCCAAAGTGGGGAGCCACCAGCCGGAAGTCGGTCCATTTCTGTTTCCTTATCTCTAATGACGTTCCAGTTCCTCTGACGGTATTTTCCGGAATGACCTCTCAAAACAGCAGACTTCCGTTTAAAGGTCCCGAT
>Ga0334895_1002144_pt1 | contig 17610 bp, 12 predicted proteins | sample GraSluR3_MG_7_FD_207229 | JGI IMG/M metagenome (GOLD analysis project Ga0334895, IMG submission 207229) | Sludge microbial communities from methane-producing bioreactor in Wageningen University, Netherlands - Granular Sludge_31_05-R3 | ecosystem: Engineered > Bioreactor > Anaerobic >... | reverse complement strand
CCTTTAATTCTTCCTCTTTCATCCCTGCCATAGAAACCTGTGGTTCAGTAAAAACAGTCCAGGGAATAACATATTTTCTATATTTAAACATTCTCCAGGGACTTACTGCATTCATAATAGCAAACATTCCCTGATGCATTGCCGCATGTGTTAACAGCTCCCTTCCATTGCAATCACCTACTGCATAGATATGTTTGCTGGTTGTCCTGTATTTATCATCTATTTTTATTCCGGCTTTTCCATATTCCACCCCGGCATTTTCCAATTTCAGGGAACTGAAATTAAATCTTTTGCCTGCCGCTACCAGGAGCTTTTCTGAAGAAAGAATAAGCCCATCTTCAGTCAATACTTTTATGCTGCCATATTCCTTTTTAATTTCAGTTATTTTCCTGGAATTATAAACATCAATGTCTTCTTTTTTAAAAATCTCTTCCAGATAATCCCCGGTAGCTTTTTCTCCATTTGGTATCAAAAAATCATCCATTTGAACAATGGTACATTTAGTACCTAACCGGTTGAAAGCCTGGGCCATCTCGCAACCAATTGCACCGCCACCAATTATAGTCATGCTTTTTGGAAATTCAGTTAAATTGAAAATGTTCTGGTTGGTAAGGATATCAATATCCCCTAGACCTTTAATGGGCGGAATCATGGGTTCTGCTCCTGCAGCAATAAATATCCTTCTGCCGGTCACTGTTCTGTTACCAACCTTCACCGTATTGGAGTCTACAAAACTTGCTTCCCCCTCTCCCAAAATAAGAGTTACCTTATCAAACATTTTCATATTCTTTTCTTCGGCAATATACTCAAGGTATTCATTAATCTTCTTAAAGGGGCTTTTTACTCCGGTAATTAAACCTTCTTCCAAGCCCATTTCCTGTAATTTAACAAAAGAATGTCGATATTTTGCAATTCTGAGCAGTGATTTACTGGGAATACAACCCACATTCATGCATTCTCCGCCAATCTTATTCTTTTCAATACTGCAAACTTTTAAACCCATTTCAGCTCCCATTGCAGACACTACCATTCCTGCAGGGCCTAATCCGATGCATATCAAATCAAAATCATATTTCATATAGTTCTCTCCCGCTACTTAATTATTATACTATAAAAATAATTTCTTAAAACTAAGTATAAAATTTTTATGTCTGCCAACCACTACAAAATTAATTCCTTACCATCTTCAACAACTTGAAAAGTTATCAATATTTATTGGTCAAGTAATTTAAGCTTAGGAACATGATACCTTTGCCTCTGAGATTTTTTCTGCTACGACACAATATTTATTGTTATCCTGCCTTTTGTTTCTTTTAATTTTTTCCTTAAAAGAGAGATTTTATTTTTATTTTTTATCTAAATCCTGATAACTGGTTGATTTCAATAAAAATATAAGACCAAAGTTTATTGCACTTATAAGGGTAAGACTAATAAAAGGTATACGATAACTGTTTGTTAAGTCCAACATATAACCGGCAAAGGAAGGACCAACCCCACCTCCTATTGTTATCGCAAAAGTAATAATTCCAAAAATAGACCCATGAGAAGTCAACCCAAATAAATCAGCAATTAAAGGAGATTGCAAGGATACCAATCCACCGTAAGCAAATCCAAAGATTGCACCGAAAAAATAAAAAATCCATATCTCCTTTAATATCACCAGTGAAATTGCGGCAATAAACATTAAAGAAAAACAGATAACAGCAGCTAACTTATTACCAATCTTATCACCACTAACCCCTACTAATACCCTGCCAATAATACTTAATGCACCAATGATAGTCATTATAAATGCGGGATTAGTCAATATTTGCTCATAATTCTTGGCATAGGAAACAATATGAACCATTATAGTTTGAATGTAGAAACCAAAACAGAAAAAAATTAAAAAAAGTAACCAGAACTGGATAGTATGCATAGCTTGGTAAATAGTGAAGCCATTACCTTGTGTGTTTTTGTTTGTATTTTTTGCTCCGGCCGTTTTCTTTTCTGTCATCATTTCTATTTCAGCCGGATTACTCTTTAAAAATTGAGAACCCAGAACAATGAAAGATAATGAAATAACTCCTATCACTATAAATGAGGTACGCCAATTATAATTAAATATAAGCCAGTTAGCTATTGGGGGAATTACCATTGTTCCTGCGCCTACTCCGGCAACACAAATACCTGTCATCATGCTCCTTTTTTTAACAAACCACCTAGAAACTGTCGAAACTAAGGGAACATACCCTCCACTCATGCCAAGAGCAATTATTAGTCCATAATTCAGGTATAATTGCCAGATATTATTAACCTGTGACATTAATAAATATCCAACCCCTAACAAAAATCCACACACTGTCATAATAACCCTGGGTCCAAATCGGTCATTAATTCTGCCGGTAACAATATAAAACAACCCATGGATTATCATATAAAGTGAATAAGCACCCGATGTTTGTGCATTGGTCCAACCAAAATCATTTCGCAAAGGTTCAAAGAAAACTCCATAAGAATACATTGTTCCTGTCATTATAGTTATGATAAAAAAACTTATTGCAACCACTATGTATCCATAATAAATTTTTCCTTCGATACCTGGCTGATTTTTTCTTTTTCCCATTCCTGAACTTACCCTTTAGCCAAATTTACTAAATTTAATTAATCTATTTATACTAACTTATACTAACATTCTATCAACATTAGCACTTACTATTTCATTATCCTTTTAACTAAATTAAACCTAATAAACCTAATTATATATTTATGTTTATAAAAAGATAATTTTTCACTTTGCGACAATACTATATCTTATAATATAGCTTAGGTTTTGTCTAACTTTTAAGAATTATCAGCGATTCAAAAAGATTATTCTTTTGATAGGTGGTACTTTAATATAATGTAATCAATATTTTTATATCATTAAATATCGCACCCGTATAGCGGGTGGCTTTAAGAACACCTGAAAGGGGTTTAACTTTTTTGCTCTTTTTCTTTCGATTTTCTATTTATACCTTTAGCCATAATCTTTCTTAAGCAATAGTATTTCCAATTTTGGACTTCAGGTGAAATATTATCACCTGGCTTATTTTAATCTTTTTATGGTAAAACCAATTTATTTAACCTTTTAAAATAAATGTAGAAATTTATTAAAAAAGGAATTCTTAAAAATGCAGATAGTAAAAGTTATTGAGATTTTAGAAGAATCAGAAAACAGCTGGGAAAAGGCAAAAAAGAAAGTGTAAAATATCAAATCTATTTATGTAAAAAATTCCGGGCAATTATAGAGAATGACAAGATTGCCAGATATCGTGTTAATGTTAAAATATCATTTGCTGTGAAATAGTAAAAAGTTTTTATTTTATAATTTTTTGTTTTTATTTTTAGAAAAAAACTCAAAAATAAAATATTTTCAATAAATATCAATAAATATTTAATAAATAATAAAAAAATTTAGAGATAGACTCCGTATTTGAAGTCCATCTCTATTTGCAATTGTTTTTTGCCTCTTATCAATTAGTCATTATTTATTTCTATAAAATATTCTATTAAGGTTTGATGACTCTTATGGTATCACTTCCACGAAACACTTTTCCATCATACAATTCGCCTGTCAGCCTCAAAATTGCCGCACTAACAGAAGAGTCAAAAAATCCCCTGACCACATTACCGTCGAATTTAAGCATCATAGTATCTTTTTGTAAATCTCCCCATTCTGCCGACACACCTTTATCTTCATAGCTTAATCTTACGGTGCTTATATTAATATCTTCTCCACTATAGTTCCCTGAAAAATTTACATAGACAGTAATCCATGATATATTCGACTTTAAATTTAGAGTAGCGGGTTCAATATTAATATTTGCGGATACAGAGTCTTCCACAGTTTCCGACTGCATCCTTACATTGACATATAAAGTCTGCTCAAGGTATATCCTAATTATAGAAACATAATCCTGGTATCCTTCTTTGGTAACCCTTAGTTCATAGTTCCCTTCACGGATATTTCTTATCAAAACACTTCTATTAGAGAAAGTTCTCCCCTGGTAATCTCCGTTTATATAAATTCGAGCATTATCCACATTACAGAAAATTTCTAAAGTCCCTGTCTGGCTAATCCTCTCTAAATTAACTGTCAGCTGGACTCTTTCATTGGCTCTCACTTCAATACGTCTATTCCATTCCCGGTATCCATTTAAAATGACCCTTACCTCATGCGTGCCTTCTGGTATTCCTCCTAACAACACATTTCTATTCTCATCGGTTAACCCTTTGTACTGGTTATTTACATATATTTTTGCATTGTCCCTGTTACAGCGGATTGCTATAGTGCCATATTGTGGCATTCTTTCCAGACTAGCATGCATTATGGTAGTTCTGTCAGGATTAATATGAATTATTCTATTCCATTCACGGTACCCGGAAAGTTGAACTCGCATATTATATTCACCTATTCTTATTTGCTCCATACTCAACGGAGTTTCCCCTGCATGCCGCTCATTTAAGTAAACATCCGCTCCCGAAGGAGAAGAATCCACTCTTAACCTACCGGTTTCGCTTCTCATCTCAGCTACCTGATACTGTAATGTCTCACTGCTTACCCATCTATTGGCAGCCAGATTCGACAAAACACTTTTAATTCTACTGTTAAATCTATTTATCCCTTCTGCAATAATGGGAAACTCTTCTTCTCTAATCCTTCTTTCTAATTCCCTGGTGATAATTGCAGGTTCAGAGGTAGCAAAGCCCTGGATAAATTCTATGCCCGTAGAAGCATTACTATCAATCCTGAATTCAATACGATATTCACTATTTGCTTCTACAAAATGATTTTGCTGGGATTTATTTGGAAATAATAGCCTAATATTCTCATGGGAATCATAACCGAAAATGGCAACATAGGCATTCCTGTTTGTTCTGAAATAAACTTTAACGTTTTCGCCGGGAAAATAAGGAGCAACTGTTCCCTTATCCAAGCTCACCGATAGGGAAAAATCCGGCCTTGGATTAATAATCTGGATACTCTTTTTTAATTCTTCCTCTTGTTGAGTCAGACCAGCCAATGATATGGTCATGGACAATATTAAAATACTAAGGCAAACAACCAAAAATGAAAAATATTCTTTTCTTCTTCTTGGATTATTTTGGAGATTTTTATTAAACAATTTCATCTTGTGCCTCCTTTATTTTCAATATTATAATTATATTTCTGTAGATTATTTCAAATACCTTTTTAAATCTCTATAAAAATTTTCGTTTCCGCCAACAGCTACAAAAATTACTTCTTTCTTATCTTTATTAACTTGATAAGCTAACAAGATTTGCTGATCAAGTAATTTAAACTTATGGACACGGATTCCTTTTATATCAATCTTCTTTTCTTCTCTAATTAAAGGATTGCTTGCTATATTATCTTCTATGTCATTTAACTTTTTCCTGAAAAGGAAAGGGAATTTCTTTTTAATATGATTATATTTAGGATAGGCGCTTTGTTTGTACGGATAATCCAATAGAAGGGATTATCCTTTCCAGACTGGTTCAGGTTGGCCGGATTCCAATGAATCCCGGATATCTTCTAGGAATCGAGGATGAATCTCATTTTTAATGTTGAGCCATTCCTCCAGGGCAACATTGAGCTGATTGCTAAAACTGCGCCTCTCTTCTTTGGCAATACACTCAATTACTTCTCTTAGTTCTTGTTCCATCCTGAAGGTTATATTTACCTTTTTATTCCTATTCATACCGAACACCTTCTTTAATTTTATATTCAAACTTGCTTTTTACAAATACTAGCACACAATGTATGTAAATGCAAGTACTTTACATGCTTTTGTAACAAAAAAGTTTTTAGTTTATGTTTTTTTGTTTATAGAGAAAGATTCAAAGAAGAAATATCGGCAATGATAGAACAACAAAGAAAATTTTTGTTATTATAAACTGAATTGGCTCAATTAGCTCAAGAAATTTTATTCACATATTCCAGCAATTATTGATTTTAAAACTAAAAACTTAAATGGGGATGGCTTCCGTTTTTAGAACCTTTCCCATTTTTTAAATCAGCTCACATTCTTAGAAACAATTCTCAGCTCATTCTTTGATACAGAGAACTGTACCTATTTGGCTCCAGAGAACTGTCCTCTTTTTTGTTATGATCCTAAATTTTATTAATACGGGCCTCTGCAATGTTAATATACTTTTTTTCTTTCTCTATGCCTATCCATTTACGCCCTAATCTTTTTGCTACTACAGCCGTTGTTCCACTACCCATAAATGGATCAAGAACCAAATCTCCCTTATCTGATGATGCCTTGATTACTATTTCCAATAGTTTTTCTGGTTTTTGAGTTGGGTGAGAGGCACGGCCATCTGTGCCCTTTATCCTTTCTTTCCCTTGTACAATGGGATGATTTATTATTGACAAAAAATCTCTCATCTGCTTAGTCTGTCCTTCTTTAGTTTTTTCAGGATTCAAAAGCTTTAATTCTTCATAGTTATATTTCCATTTCTTCCCTTTCACAAACCAACAGACATACTCCGTAGCGTGAGTAAAAACTCTTTTAGTAATATTAGGCATAGAGTTTGTTTTATACCACGTAATTATATTATTCAATTTGAATCCTATGCTTTTTGCAACAAATATAATCTCTCCTATATTATGGTAAGTACATGATATGTAAATACTTCCTGTTTCTTTTAATACCCCATAACATCCCAAAAGCCACTGCTTAGAAAAATTAACATAATCGCTATAATTCCAGGTATCCCAATCTTCATTCATCTTATAAAATGGTCCACCGGTAGTATTATTAACAAGATTTAAAGATTTACCGGAAAGATTATATGGGGGGTCAGCGTATATTAAGTCTATTAAATTTTTCCCAATATTTTTTTTAAACACTTCTACGCAGTCGCCTTGAATGATATAATCATGTTTAATCTTCATACCAAGCCTCTTGCCATCTTTTAATTTGTGTAGAAACATTTCTGAACCATTCAACGCTTGAATCTTTTGAATCAGCCATTTTTACTACCGCTCCAAATAAATCTTTAAGATTACGATGGTCAAATTTCTTGTTATTTTCAGCTATATTTATAAAAAATTCCAAAATTTCAACAAAATGCTCTAAGTCCAAAGCAACAATTTTCTGACGATTACCTTCAAATCCAAATTTCACGGCATACCAAAAATAATTAACAGTATCATCATGAATTTTTGGCGCTATAAAAATACAGTAAGCGGGTTTATCAGGATTTTTATTGTTAAAATCCTTCAAATGCCTCATTACAGGAATACTCTCCCGATAAACTTGATGTCTCGAAACATCCAATGTGGCTTCAAAAATACTATTAAACGAATTATAGTAACCCTCGATATCCGCGCGGTTGCCGGGTGCAAAACCTATGGGATTACCATTATCATCTAAAATGCAATTGGGTTTAATTTCGATCTCATCATCTATGATTTTAAAACATTCGGCAATGATGTATTCAAATCCAACTGGATCAATACCTCTCAATTTCTTTTTATCCTTTAAATCACTGATCGTTGACTTTAATTTTTCAATATTTCTTTTTAATTTGGTATCTTTTGATATCTGAATAATTTCTAATCGGAAAGATCGCAATTTATTTATTAAGCTTTTCAATTCTTTTGAATCATAATTTGCTAAATTTACAGTCTTTAAAGCTTCATATTCTTCTTTTGCCTTTTCCTTATTCTCAACACTTAAATTTTCAAAATCTCTTTTAAGGAGTTCTGTTACCGATTGCACAATATCAATAGATTTATCTTTATCACCTTCCCAAGGCAAAGCCGGTTTGTTGATATCAGTTAAATAATCTATGAATTCATTAAGACTTTTAAATTCCATGGCAGAGCCATCATAAAGTGATAAAAGTTGTTCTATTTCCTTAACCCTAGATGGCTCAAGGTCAATTCGCCATCCCCCTAATGGCCCCTTGAGAATTTGAAAATACTTTGTTAAACGGAAATACCTCATCAAATTATCACCATATTCAAAAGGATTACTTAATTGCTTATCAGTCAAGGTATTGCTTTTATAAAAACTTTTGAGAAATTTTTTATCAAAGGATTCGATTTCTTTCTTGCCTTTCAGCATTCGCCGCTTACAAATAAGGTCTGCATAAGTTTTAATCTTTGATTTATTAGTCAAAGTTGGAACAAATAAAGAAAATTCTGTTTGGGTTATCCCAGAAACCTTTTTCATTAAGTGCATAGCGGCAATAAGCGGACGTACATTAAAACCTTGTTTACTGGTAAAGTCAACTGATAATTGATTAGGAAATTGTAATTTTAGCATGCTTTTGAAAAATATATACCCTAAGTCCGCGTCATCTGACAAGAAAAGGTTTCCGAGCCGTGTTATTTGAACCGCCCCTAGGCTTTCTTTGGCAAGACAAAATCCTAATTTATTTAATGGATTAACTGATTGCCTACCCCTCATTGGTGGATCTTCGTATTTCTGAGCGTGAAATATTTCATTTGCTATGTCGTAACTTATATCGTCAGCAGAATTTTTCAACAAATCAATATATTGTACCGGAATTTTAGTGGGACGATAGAGCCTATGCTTTATAAGTAATATTTGATATCTTTCCTGGGTAGAAGAATTGAATGTTTCCCCCTCTATTTGTTTTAATACAGCAAGAAATCCCTGAAGCCTTTCGGGATTTCTTACAGTTGTTGATATTGATATTAAAGGTTGTCGCATATTAATTGCTCACATTACAATAAAAAACTCTTTCCGTGTGACCTCCGCCGTTACTTTTTCCAGTTGTAAATGCTTTATAATCGCGTTCAAATATCTGTAGATCACCTTTTCGTTTTAAAATACTGACAATTTCAGAATCTTTTATTCTGGCATTTGACCTACCATCTTTAGATTCACCAGTATTATTATACGAAACTAAAATATGTTTGCATTGAGCATGATGTATTAATTCAGTGAAAGCTCTTGTTGCTGATTTTAAGCAATAATCACTTTTTAAATGACCTCTGTTCATTTTTTTGGCTACACCATAAACCTCCGGTTTATCCCACCTGGCAAGATTTTCTAGTAAATGATACACATCGCAATACTGACGAGAATTATACGGAGGATCAATATACAAAACATCACATGTAATTTTTTGCACTAACTGGTTGGCATCCTCACAATAGATTTCATTATTAAAATTATTTTCTAATTTAATGATTGGTAACGACAAAACTAATGGATTAACTGTATCTAGTTTTTTTCTAAACGCATCATAATGGCCAACCGTATTGGCAACTTTATCCACTGCATATATTAAAGAGGTTATCAATGCTAACTTCTCATCATCATTAACGTATATTTCTTCTATCTTTTCGCGAATCATGCCTATCTTACGTGCGTTTTCTAAAGTAAAATATGTATCCCCAAAGTTCAGAGAGAAATAATTATCCTTTGTAGAATTCAATGAATTTAAAAGAGCAATTTTTTCTTTTAATTTATCAAAATCTATCTTAGTTGAGCCCATAAAAGTCCGCAACGCAACATAATTGCTATAGAGAAAATCATTACTTATTATTCGGACATTCTTCTTGTTAAAATAATTCCCGACAACCCCAGTACCTGCAAAAATATCACATAAAGACTTCATTGACTCGCATTTCTCTTTTAAGATATCTGAAATAAACGCAGTTAGTTTATATTTATTACCTAAGTACCGGCGATTCTGAATACGGAAAAATCCTGGGACAGACCTATAATTAGGATAATAATAAGTTTTGTTGACATTTAAAACAGTGGTATTTCTTAATTGTTCGTTGGGATCAAACAACAAATATTGCGCTGCTCTTTCTGCCATGCTATATCTTTCTAATATTTCTTGGACTTTTGGCATAATCACCTCTTTGCGTATTATACTAATATTCCACTCTTTTATAAACAAAAACTTGTTAAGCAGTCTTGGCCTTCGTTAACTTTTCCCAATTTTTTATTCGCATGAACCCGTTTATGTTTTGCTTTTAGAATAACTCTCGTATTCTCGGGTATTGTTTCCCCACCTTCCACATTCCTTCTTTTTTCTCTTATATTTCCGGCATTGACTTAACAACAACTCCTTGTATTCTAAAATCTCTTTCTAAGACTATAGGACAATGCTCAGGATTTGTCGAGTCTGGTTCTAGTATGATATGATCTTTATGCAAACGGAGCCTCTTTATGGTTGCTTCGTCATCTATTAGCGCCACGACCATATCACCATTATTTGCTATCACTTGTTGGCGCACTAACACTAAATCGCCGTTATTTATTCCAGCTTTATTCATACTATCCCCAATCGCTCTAAGCATAAAATATTTATAGGGCGGTTTCGCTATTTTTTCAGAGACTACAATCTGTTTTTCAATATTTTCTTCCGCTAAGAAAGGTACCCCACAAGGAACATAGCCTACGACAGGAACCTTGACCGTTTTGCTTGAATTATTATTATCGTATGGGGACTTAAGAATTTTAATATTTCTGGCTCCTTTTCCTCTCTGAATATAGCCCCCTTCTTCAAGGATATCTAGATACTGCACCACACTGCGGGGAGACTTTAAACCCATCGTTTTAAGAATTTCCCTATTTGTGGGCGGAATCTTTTCCCGACGTATAAAATCAGTTAAAATATTGAAAAATTCTTCCTGTTTTTGAGTTAATTTTATCACTTTATTCATATATACAAAATTATATACAAATAATCCGAGCATGTCAAATTAAACTCCAATTTTTTACTTGCGTATAATGAAAAAGCTTTAATAGTTTTTGGTTTTTAAGCCCAAGTTATCGGTTTTCTGAAAAAAGAATCAAAAAAGAAATATTTAAAATGATAGAATAACAAAGAAAATTTTCTGTCATTGCGATGGAGAGAATCGACCGAAGCAATCTCATACATTTATACTTGCAACTATTGGTTTTAAGACTAAAAACTGAAAACGAAAATGGGGATGGCTCACTCTTTTTGGAACCTAACCATCTTTAAATCCAAATTTATTTTTACTATCTTTAAAAAATATAGCCTGCTTGTTCATGCCCACCAATACCAGGGATCTCAACAAGATACACATCACCAATCTTCACTATATTGTCCTTTCAAAATTGTCAATTGCTTCATCGCTTAACTTATCCCATTCCTTAAATTCCTTTTTTAACTCTTCAAATTCGTTTTTTTGCTTCTTAAGAGAATCCTTGAATATACGAATTATCTTTAGAAGATTGGGTATTTGTTCTTCAGGTAAATCTTTAACTTCGTCTAATATTTTTTTCTGATAAGATATTGTTTTCACAATTTGAACCTCCCCCCAGCATACTAAAGTGTATCTTAAAACCCTAACGTATCAATAAAGTTTTTTATTCTAATAAAAAGTCTAAGCTTATATTTTATTTACTTTCATTTTATCATATATAAAAACTAAATAAAGAAATATTTGTAGGATATTTATTATATGGGTTTTTGTTTTTAGAAAAAGACTCAAAGATGAAATGTTTTCAATAACAAAATAATAATAGACGAAAAACTAAAAATGGGGACAGGTCCCATTTTTGGAACCTATCCCAATTTTTAAATCAGCTCACATTCTTAGAAACAATTCTCAGCTCATTCTTTGATATAGAATCGCGGTAGGAACGCCCGTTACCAGGCGCCCCCCGCACAGATCCGTACGTGAGGAATTACCTCATACGGCTCCTACCTTGAGTAAGTAACGCGAAGCCTCTGTGTTGGGTATTTGTGCAATATCCTGGCCTTGGGAACCCACGTTTCAAGCAGGCGGTTGAATCTATCCCAGGTAAGACGGCGGGCTTTCTGGCTTCTCTTCCTCAGTGCCCTAAACCAGCCCCTTATTACTTCCGTCCGGAAGATATCAATAGACCGTTTGTTGTTGGGGACTGCAAAGTAATTGAAGTGCCCCTGCACCACCGAGCGAATCCATTTCCCCTGTTCGGGAACCGGGTCATGTCTGCGATACATGAGTTCTCGCCTTACTGCTTTGATTTTGTTGCGCATACGCTTAGCTATAGTCTTCCGCCTTACCGTGAAGTAGTTCCCTTTACGGGTTCTTGCACAGATATGGGTAAATCCAAGAAAATCAAAGGTCTCGGGCTTCCCTTCACCGCACTTTTTACGGTTTCCCTCGGCATAACGGCCAAATTCAATCAGCCTGGTTTTGTCCGGGTGTAACGTAAGCTTATACTTGGCCAATCGCTCCTTTAGTTCCCCAAGGAAGCGTATGGCTTCTTGCTTATGCTGAAACCCCATCACAAAATCATCTGCGTAGCGTACAAAGATTACATCCCCCTGAGCCTGTGTTTCTCGCCACTTCCTAACCCACAGGTCCAGCACATAGTGCAGGTAGATGTTGGCTAACAGCGGCGATGTAACCGCCCCCTGAGGGGTGCCTACGGTTGTCTTTGACCACTGCCCCTGTTCAGATACCCCTGCCCTAAGCCATTTTTGGATTAGGCGCAGCATCTTGGGGTCAGAAATCCTGTGTTTGATGAACTCCATCATCCACTCATGGTCTACCCGGTCAAAGAAACTTTGGATATCTGCATCCAGTACCCAATTTACCTTGCGCTGCGTGATTCCAACCGATAGTGCATCCAACGCATTATGTTGGCTCCGGCCGGGCCTAAATCCGTAGCTAAATCCTAAGAAATCCTCTTCAAAAATCTGGTTGGTTATCCACACCACTGCCTGCTGGATTATCTTGTCTTCCAGCACCGGTATGCCGAGGGGACGCTCACTTCCGTCCGGCTTCGGTATCCAAACCCGCTTTGAAGGGGTGGCTCGGTACCTGCCACTGAAAACCCGCTTGCGAAGGTCCGACAAGTTTGTCTCCAGCTCTACCCCATACTTTTCCCATGTTACTCCGTCTATTCCGGGTGCGGCTTCGGATTTTTGCTCCTGGTATGCCTCCCGAAGTAGGTCGATGGTCATGTGGTGCATGAGGTTATTCAACCGGATGCTCTTGTCGCGTTTTACTGCTTCTCGTATCCTGTCCAGTCCGCTCAATGCTTCCCCCTGTCTCTGCGTACAGTTCGCAGTCGTTCTTTGACAAAAATTCCTCTTGGTCACCGGCCTTCCCTCTAAGGTCTCCGCTTTCGGCCTATACCGATTTTGTTCGACCTTTTCTTTGGTACTATACCAGTGTCTGACTTCTCTAGCGGCGTGCATTCTCAGGATTGCGGCCACCGGCCTTCCCTGGACGGCCCACCGTCATTTCACCGCTGGGCACCGCTGAGATCTCCCGGTTCTCGAACATGAAGTGTTGGCACATGCACAGGGTCTCTGACTCCGCGGGGTCAGTGTGAGGCTCGCTGCCTTAACGCCTTCCCACTATGTTGCCTTCCCCCTCGGTTCACGAGGTCGACCCCCCGAAAGGGTGATTTCGGAGCTCAATACCTGGCCTGTGCTTTCCCCTGTCAACGCTTCACGTGCAGACTTGCGACTGCCCGCGCATGACTCGGGGTCGTGATGGTGCAGCTACTCCTTTCACGTGGGGCTCTTTCATCCCCTACTTCGTGTCGGTTTATCCCGGCGCTTTCGAACCGTCCCCTGTATCAGGATTTTTATTATATGGGTTTTTGTTTTTAGAAAAAGACTTAAAGAAAGAATATTGGAAATGACAAAATAAAAAAGAAAGTTTTCTGTCATTGCCATTATCTTTATTTTCTGTCATTGCGATGGAACGAAGTGACAGAAGCAATCTCATGCAATTATACCCGGATAATTGATTATTGCAGCTAATAACAATAAACCGAGAACTAAAAATTATAAACTTCAAACAAAATAGGGAAAGGCTCCAAATGCGAAACCTATCCCTATTTTCTATTGCTTTTTGTCTTTATCAACTATCAATTATTTTTTTCTGTGGCTCAACATCTTGTCAAAAGAACCATCCCCGTGACAATCACAAGGTAAAGCTAAAGCCTTAGTGTTGAATAATATTGCCAATAAACTGTTAAAGGTGTGGTGCACTATGATCCGGAATAATGCCGGCTATATCAAAGATCATCGTTCTGTGCATCCTATGTATGTAAAAAGTGCTTGACAAAGTCGTAGTGTTCGGAGGCAGAGGGAATGAAGAAGAGTATCGGTTATAAAATAAAGTTTTTTAGTTTATGGTTTTTTGTTTTTAGAAAAATACTCAAAAATGAAATATTTTCAATATTCAATAACAAAATGATAATAGACGAAAAACAAAAATGGGGACAGATCCCGTTTTTGGAACCTATCCCCATCTTTTCAATTTATCCTAAATTGTCGAGAGCAGTCTTTGTTTTATTCTTGTGTCAAATATAGTACAACTCCTCCCAGTATGACGTTTCACTTTTGTACTAATTTTAAATAATCTATATAGTGTCCATTAGCATCACCACCACCCTCATAAGCAATTGAGATAGTGTGCGTTCCTGCTTCACATGCTGGCAATGGTAGTTCAAATTTCTTAAATCCACCTTCAGTAGCAGAAACCGTTGCAAATGGAATACCATCAAAGTCAAAGTACAATGTGTCTGTTTCTGAACCATAACGATCGTAAAATAAGATTAAATCCCCTTCTTCATGAGCGCAGTTTAACTCGAATTGAATATTTAATCTCATGGTGGTATCGGTACAAGGCCTATGCGGATCTATATCACAAACATTGACTGAACCGATATATCCAGGAATAGAAGGATCATCAATTGGGTCAAAATCTGTTCCTATAGTGTAATTAAACTCTGGATAATATTTTCCCTCTGCTGGATATTCTGCTGCTCCATTTATGGGATTGACAGCACCATCTGGTTTACCAATCTGCCATAATGTAAGTGTATCGGGATACAAAAAATCTTCTACGCATTCCGGACATTCAACAGTATATTCAAAGTAGGTTGCCCAGTTGCCTCTTTGAACAAACCTTTTTTTACCTTGTTCTACGGCACCCCAAGCGGTTTCACTTTCTTCTTTTACACATGGCCTTTCTAACCTAATCCAATCCCAAACTGCTCCGTCACCGCTGGTAAAGGTAATGTCCAAGATATGTTCAAGTGCATCGGTTGGACCAATGTCAAAAGTTTCAACAAAGAATTCATATTTTTCCCACCAATCATCTACAGGAGTACTAATTCGTTCTATTTTTCCCAACGCTGTCCCGTCTAAAGAGGCTGTCCATATCTCTTTCCCAGAAGCACCTGGACTCCAGGAAATGAAAAACTTCCCACCAAACGGTAACTCATCGCTAAAATAAATGTTTATTATTGGAGCAAAATTTCTGTCATATCTGCTAATCCAAGGAAATTCTTCAGTTAGGGTTGTCCCTACATAGAAATGCTGAGGTCCATTAACGATTGATGGATAGTTGAATTCGTCGCATGGATTGTCCATTTGAGATTCTTCAACATCGCCAATTTGCCAGACTGTTTCCCAGCAATCCTCGACTAGAACTTGACGTTTAACCACTGCATGGGCAGCAATAACGATTACATCATCACAGACTATTTCGAGTTCCTTAAAAGAAATACATTCCTCATAAGATTCCACACCTTCTAAATTGTCATCTCCATAGGGAAAAAGACCCGGAATGGGATTGCCTGGCCTATTTGTAGGTATACCACTTAAATCATCAGCCACTGCTAAATGTGTCTCATAGATAAGCCAACCATCATCTATAGCATAATCACTAAGCTGATATTTAATACACAAAGTTTCACCATCATCCCAAACCAGTACTTCACCGACTAACATGTCCTGACCAGCATAGAGAGGGAATGAATCTGCTTCATCTTCTGTGGGACCCCCTTTGGCTATATAACTAAAACCTTCCTGGGTTGTACCCGGTGTAGTGATGTTGCTAAAATTAGCACATCCGGCAAAGAGCAGACCTAGTATCGCTACAGGTACCATAATAACTAATATCTTTTTCATAATAAAAAACTTCCTTTCTTTTAAATATTAAAATTAAGAATCGAAAAATCATCTTAAGAAATTTTTTTAATATTAAAAGTCGGGAGTCTGGCGGTCATATTATTGCATGTTGTATGAGATTGCTTCGTCGCTTCGCTCCTCGCAATGACTAAAAGAAAATGTACCTCGCAATGACTAAAAAAAAGAGTTCGCAATGACAAAGAAAAATGAAAAGTAATTACACTTATAAAGAAAAGTACTTGCTATTATACAGAAAAGAAATAGGTTCACAATTGTAAAAATTGCATTTTCAATTACAACATACAATATTTTAGACCCATGACTTTGCGTCCTACCCTTTCGGATAGTTTGCCTTTTTCAACCTTTCTGGATGCCTGGTATCACCTTCCTTTTTCATAAATTTTCTAAAAATTAAGAAAATATGCTTTAAAAAGTGCTACATATCTGCTACTCTTTAACTCTTTACTGAAATATCTCGCTAAATTTTTATTACTACATAGTAGTATCTCCTATTAGCTATGAATCATCACATTTTTAGAAGTATCAAAAAATTATTTTAGAGATATATTTTGTAGTTTGATTATACAACTTTGTTAGGTGCGTTAACTCTATTCGGGGCAGTAAGCAGGCAGTCCGGCAGTCCCGCAGATATGAAGGATGTGGAAAATCGGGACCCGTAACTTTGCGTCCCATTCTTACGAATGGTTTACCTTTCTCAGCTTAAAGTTTCTTTGTTCTATAACAATACCTCCTTAAAAACAGTATCAAGTCGTGAGCATCGATTATCGAGTTAAATAATTCAATAAAACAAGGAGTCAAAAACTTCATTAAAAATATCAATCAAAAGCTTTGCTTTCACTTCTGTAGTGCGTATGTGGTGCGAATGAATGGATATTTATGTAGTATATTTTTATGGAAAGTGCTTTTTATGACCTACAAATATTTCTTGCTATAATTATATCATATTGTAGGGATTGTCAATATATTTTTTTTGCTAACATAGTTAATGTTATTTAATTTTTATCTGTAAATTGTAAAATAATATCGCAGCTTTTAATTACCTTCACCCCCACCTTCATCCTCCCCCCTCAAGGGGGAGGAGACAAATAAAAGGTAATTCTCGCCTCAAGGGGGAGGAGATGGGAAAGAATTAATCCCCTAGCGGGGAGGAAACGAGATGGGTCAATTACCCCTCAAGTGGAGGTTTGTATTCCCCTCTCCCCTCGGGGGGAGAGAGTTAGGGTGAGGGGGCTTTCTCTTTTCTGTCATTGCGAGGAACGTAGTGACGAAGCAATCTCATCCAGGGATACCTACAGTATTTTATTTTTGCATTTCAACGTTATACGTTATACTTTATACAATATACAGATTTAGCTCATCACTAATTACTGGTTACTTATTACTGATTTTTATTTTCTTATACCAAATACTAACGGCCAACGACAAGAGCAGTATATTGTAGAGTTCAGGAATGGCTTAAGAAGAATTCTTTTCTGAAAACTGTGAACTGAAAACTAATAACCACTTCTCTAACAATTATGCTGGTGTAAATAAGGTAGAGGGTTAGGGTGAGGGGGAGGAAATAAAAAGATATAATACAAAGTCATTTATAATTGGCAATATATTTTTTACAATAATAATACAAATCATTAATATTTATTAGCTACGATATCAATGAAATTTATATATAAT
>Ga0334895_1002142_pt1 | contig 17634 bp, 15 predicted proteins | sample GraSluR3_MG_7_FD_207229 | JGI IMG/M metagenome (GOLD analysis project Ga0334895, IMG submission 207229) | Sludge microbial communities from methane-producing bioreactor in Wageningen University, Netherlands - Granular Sludge_31_05-R3 | ecosystem: Engineered > Bioreactor > Anaerobic >... | reverse complement strand
GGTAACACCTTCCCCCTAAAAACCTTCTCGATAATTAAAGGCACTACGAGCATCATGGTAGGTTTTACGCTTTGCATTGCGGGCAGTAAAACCGAGGCTGTTGCTGGTTTTTGCAGATAGAATACGGATGCACCTTTCATTATAGGCATTATAAATCCAATTGTACATTCGTAAGTATGCGATAACGGAAGAATGCTCAAAAGCCTGTCAGTTGATGAAATACTTTGAATCTGAAATGTTGAAAGGGCATTTGAGATAATATTCTTATGGCTAAGCATAACCCCTTTGGGTCTGCCAGTTGTACCTGAAGTATAAATAATTGCGGCCAAATCCTCCTCCATTGGCTCTGCAAAATCTAAATCAATAAAATCTAGGTTCACAACTGGTTCAGGTGTTTCATAGCCCATTGATGCTTCGGGTAAACTGGTATTAGGCTCAACCACGCTTAAATTGTTAAGCAAGATAACATCGGGCGAACCAACCTTTGTATCTACATTAAGCTTATCAATCTGTTTTGCGCTTACGAATACTGCTTTTGCCTGGCTATGCTCAAGGATTTTTTTGACATCGAGTTCAGAAAAATCGGGTAAAATGGGAACAACCACAGCGCCCATGCAGGTAACCGCAAAATACGCAATTCCCCAGTTAGGACTGTTTTCGCCAAGCAGTGCAACCCTATCGCCCTTTTCGACACCTAAAGTAATTAGCAGGCTAGATATGTTGCGAACAATAATCGACATTTCGCTATACGTAATGGACTTTTCACCCACAAACGAAAGCGCATTATTATCGGGATACTGAACACTCGATGTTGCAAGAACATTCCTCAGAGTTAACCTATTGTAAACTACCATACAATGCTTTAAAATGAAAACTTCTTTTTCAAGGTCGCAAATATAAAGATTTAATAAAACTATGCACCTTTAAAAGAGCATAACTAATCAACAATAATGATGAGGCTAATCATTGCAACCGTTTGCGAATTCATTAAATATTAACCAAATGCCCCCTATTCATCTTACTACAAGTTACTTATAAGTATTATTAAAGGTTATAAATAAATATTACTAATATATGTCTATTATACTTTTTTTGTATATTTGCATATAATTCGTAACATTCTATGAAAATTAAAAGTAAAAAACATAAAGATATTCTTCATACTTCAAAGGAGCTGTTCTGGAAGTATGGATTTAAAAGAGTGACCATAGAGGAGATCTGCGAGAAGGCTAATGTTAGTAAGATGACATTCTACAGGTTTTATCCAAACAAGCTTGAATTGGCAAAATCGGTATTTGATATGGTTATCGACAATTCAATAAAAGACTTTAAAACGTTAATGAAGCAGGACATACCAGCATCGGAAAAAGTGAAAGGTATGTTGCAAATGAAATTCGAAGGGACTAATGATATAAGCAAAGAATTTCTTGTTGATTTCTATAACAACCCAGATACAGAAGTATCGGGCTACATTGAAAAAAGAACTCGTGAGGTTTGGTCAGAGATCATTGAGGACTTCAAGAAGGGGCAGCATGAAGGCTGGCTACGAAAGGATTTTAAACCAGAGATAATACTAATCTTTTCTCAAAAAATAATGGAATTAATAAAGGACGAAAATATTCTCAAATTATATAATACACCACAAGATTTAATTATGGAGATTGCCAATATTTTCACATATGGTATTACTCCACATAAATAGCTATGAAGAATCTGATTTCAATATTGGTATTAATACTCATGGCGAACTTATCATTATGCCAAAATAGTGATACATTAATATTTAAGGGGCAACTATCGGTCTGGGGAAATTACAACCAAACCAACGACAAGTTTCTGTTTGGTGGCCGTTATATCCCTCAACTTAACTATACCCATGATTTCAAGGCCAATCGAAATTTCGATATCGAAGTATCTGCAAATACATTCGGATCGGTTATGAGCAGCAGAAAAACTGAAGGAAACATAAAGCCCTATAGGGCTTGGCTTCGCTACTCTTCTCCTCAATTTGAGATTAGGGCTGGATTGCAAAAGATCAATTTTGGTTCGGCAACCATGTTAAGACCCCTCATGTGGTTTGACCAGATGGATCCTCGCGATCCTCTTCAACTCACCGATGGAGTTTGGGGCCTTTTAGGAAGATACTATTTTTTGAATAATGCGAATATCTGGATATGGGGTCTTCTCGGAAATAAAGAGCTAAAGGGGTGGGAAACTATGCCCACACAAAAAAATCAGCCCGAGTTTGGTGGAAGAGTCCAATTTCCAATAGGCATTGGTGAAACTGCCCTATCTTTTCATCATCGGTTAGTTGATAATACAGAGCTATCTGATATAATGGAGCTTAACTTTGATCAGTATGCAGAAAATCGATTAGGATTTGACACTAAACTTGATTGGATTGTTGGGTTTTGGGCAGAAGGTTCGTGGACAAATAGTCAAAAAAAGATAGGAAAACTAACAAACCAAGTATTGATAAATGCAGGTGTTGATTACACTTTTGGGATTGGAAATGGACTTCTTGTTGTTTACGAGCAATTACTAATATCAACGGAAATTGAGCCCTTTGAGTTTAATGATCCATACCAATTCTCATTGCTTTCGCTTTCGTATCCATTAGGCTTATTCGATAATATTGGAATGATCTTATATTATAGTTGGAATTTCGATGAGGTTTATAGCTTCATAAATTGGCAGAGAACATACAACAGATTATCGTTTCATGTGATGGCATATTGGAATCCAGATACATTTGATATACCACAACAAAATTTAGGAAGTAATATGTTTGGAGGAAAAGGAGTACAAATGATGATCGTATTTAATCATTAATAGTCAATCATTCAATCACTCAATCACTCAATCAGCGTTCACATAAATAGCAATCGAAAATGGAAATAATTCAAATCAACAATCTCACCAAACGATTCCCCATGGGGAAAGGTGAGTTCACTGCCCTAAAGGGCATAAACCTTACATTAAATAAGGGAGAATTTACTGGGCTTATTGGTCCAAGTGGTTCAGGGAAAACAACGCTACTTAACATTGTAGGATCCTTAGATGTCCCATCAGATGGAGAGGCTTTTGTTCTTGGAAATTCCATCGGTAAACTAAACACAAAACAGGCTGCAAAGCTCCGAAAAGAAAACCTAGGATTTATTTTTCAGAGCTACAATTTACTTCAAGTACATACTGTTTATGAAAATGTTGAATTCCCTCTCCTACTGCTCAGTCTGCCTGCGTCAGAGCGAAGAAAGATGGTAATGGACGCTTTGGAATGGGTTGGGTTGACAGATAAGGTAAACTCTAAACCACCTCAACTATCGGGCGGTGAATGCCAAAGGGTGGCCATTGCTAGAGCTATGGTAAAAAAGCCCTCACTGGTTTTGGCCGATGAGCCAACGGCAAACCTTGATGCAGCCAACTCACACAACATCCTAAAAACAATGGAAACACTTAATCGTGAGTTGAACACCACATTCCTTTTTGCAACACACGACGAAAAGGTTATTAACTACTTACACCGAAAAATATTTCTACTCGATGGCAAGGTGGATAACGATGAGATTGTGAAATCAAACTAAAAAAACGTTGAAAAATGAAATTGGCGATAAAACTTGCTATTCGGAATCTCATTGGTGCAGGGTTACGTACCTGGCTAAATGTGATTGTACTTTCGTTCTCCTATGTAATTATTATTTGGATGAATGGAGTTATGATTGGTTGGGAGGAGCAAGCAAAACACGATATGAAAGACTGGCAGATAGGTGGTGGACAGTATTGGCATCAGGAATACGATCCATACGATCCTTTTACAATTAACGATAGTCATGCAATAATCCCCAACGAATTTGCCGACGAAATCGCTCAGGGCGATATGGTACCCATTCTTATAGTACAAGGGACAATTTATCCTCAGGGCAGAATGCAATCCATTGCCATAAAGGGCATTAGTTCTAACCAATCATTATTTAAACAACCAACAAATAAACTCGACACTGTAGTTGATGGTCTGCCCGCAATAATTGGGGCCATGATGGCAAAGGATCTGGGCATAAGTAAAGGAGACTATCTTACGCTTCGTTGGCGCGATGTAAATGGCACTTTCGATGCTACTGAAATTCATATTGTTGATGTTTTTGCCAGTAACGTCCCCGCAATTGAAAATGCTCAAATCTATATTGCTCTTGAAAAGCTTCAAGAAATGACACTATTACCTGATCATGCCACAATTTTAACATTTAGTGACCAAAAGAAAGAAAGAGTTAAAGTTGATGGTTGGGTTTTAAAAACAACCGAAACGTTAACAAAATCTGTTGATGATCTCATCAAAACAAAAACATCGGGATTAACAATTTTCTACTTTATTCTAATACTCCTTGCCATGCTGGCAATTTTCGATACCATGGTGCTTTCAATCTTCAGAAGACAAAAAGAGATTGGCACTTATGTAGCACTTGGATATACTAGAGGAGAGGTTGTCGGTTTGTTTACTGTAGAAGGAGCCATGTACTCAATATTTGCAGCATTAGTTGGCGCAGCTTACGGGCTTCCGTTTCTTGCTTGGCAAGCTAAAGCAGGCTGGACAATGCCTATTGATGTTAGTGAATTAGGAATGGCTATTGCTCAAACACTATATCCTGTATACAGCTTTGGCTTGGTTGTGTCAACCATTTTAATTGTTGTAATAACAACTACCATTGTTAGCTACTGGCCATCACGAAAAATTGCGAAAATGAACCCTACAGAAGCATTAAGGGGGAAAATTCAGTAAGAAGTTACAAGTGAACTAAAGTTATGAAGTGAACTAAAGTTATGAAGTTGGTATTGAGGATGTTTCAGTGTTAATGAATTATAAGAACTGTATTTTTAGTCGTAATTAAACAGAATAATTGATATATGAATAATAAAGAGTTTGCAAAGGAATTTGAAAAAAGAACTAAAACTTTTGCAGTGAAAACATTGAAATTATCGGCAAAGTTACCTAATACAATTGAAGCGAAGGTGATTAGAAATCAAATTTCTAAGTCAGGAACCAGCATCGGGGCTAATTATCGCGAAGCAAACAGAAGTCGGAGTAAAGCAGATTTTATAAGTAGACTAAAAATATCAGAAAGCGAAGCAAGTGAAACTGTTTACTGGCTTGAAATAATCGATGAATTTGAATGGATAGAACGAGAACAAGTAGCAGAAATGCTAAAAGAATCGAATGAACTTCTAGCGATATTAAGTTCCATAGGAAAAACACTTAAAACTAACAACTCAAATCATATTAAATACAAATAGTTCTTTACACTCTAGGCACTTAAAAACTCTATGAACTTATCAACTCTAGGCACTTAAAAACTTTATGAACTCACAAACCCTAGACACTCACTAACTCTATGAACTCATTAACTCTAGGCACTTTAGGCACTCATTAACTCTAGGCACTTTAGGCACTCTTAACTCATAAACTCTATAAACTCAAAACTCAAAATACAATGATAAAATTTCTCATAAAAGGGCTACTTCGCGATAAAAGTCGCAGCAGAGTTCCCATAATAGTTGTTTCAATCGGAGTAATGCTCACAGTTCTCATGAATGCATATATAAGAGGATTTATGGGCGACACCATTGAAGTAAACGCCAAATTCACGAATGGTCATTTAAAGGTTATGACTCGAGCATACGCCGAGAACGCGAATCAGATCCCTAATGATTTAGCTTTAGTTGATGTTGATCAACTTGTGTCAGATTTAAGGAATCAGATACCCGGTGTTTCTTGGGCTCCCCGAATCCAGTTTGGAGGTTTAGTTGATATACCAGATGAGAATGGTGAAACCAAATCGCAAGGACCGGCCATTGGAATGGGTGTAGATCTGCTATCAATTGATAGTAAAGAAATTGAAAGACTTAACCTTGAGAGATCAATTGTTAGGGGTAACCTAATAAAGAATCGAGGGGAAGCGATGCTTAGCGAAGAATTCTCAGTTAAACTTGGGGTTGGTCCCGGTGATGAAATCACCCTTATAGGTTCTACAATGCACGGAAGCATGTCGATGGATAATTTTATATTAGTTGGAACCGTTAATTTCGGAGCCGAAGCAATTGATAAAGGGGCCATACTACTCGATATTGAGGATGCTCGAAGAGCACTCGACATGTACGACTCATCAAGTGAGATCTTGGGCTTTTTCAATGATGGCTTTTACAATAACGACCTTGCAGTTAGAATTGCTAAAGATTTTAATGAGGCTCAAGACCCCAATGATGAGTTTGCCCCAATAATTAAAAGCCTTAGCCAGCAAGGTGCAATGGGACAATACGTTGCTTTAACTAGCGTTTGGTCAGTATACATTTCGTTAGTATTTATAATCGCTATGTCACTGGTACTATGGAATGCAGGGCTTTTGGGCGGTCTACGTAGATATGGAGAAGTTGGAATCCGAATTGCCATGGGCGAAGAAAAAGGTCATGTATATCGATCAATGATCTATGAGTCCATTTTCATTGGAATTGCAGGCTCAATTGTTGGAACTGCGTTTGGACTATTCTTTGCTTGGTTAATCCAGAAATATGGCATTGATATCACTGGGATGATGCAAGGATCATCTATGATGCTACCAACTCACATTAGAGCAAGAATTGCTCCCAGCGACTTTTACATTGGACTTTTCCCAGGACTAATTTCAACCGTTTTGGGCACAATGCTAGCGGGAATAGGTATTTACAAGCGTCAAACAGCAAAATTATTTAAAGAACTTGAAGCTTAGGCAACACGTTGAACCAAAAACAATCAACCATTCAATATAAAGCAATGAAAACTAGAATTGTAATCATACTTCTGCTGGCCAATGCCCTTGGGGGCAATGCGCAACCGAATGCAGATGAAATTCTTGATAGAGTAGATAAAAACATGTCATCTGAGAATCGGATATTCGAATCGTCAATGACAATTCATGGCCGGCGTAGTAGCCGGACAATGACCATGAGAACATACTCAGTAGGCGACAAGCAATCGTTCACCGAGTATCTTACCCCACCGCGTGAGCAAGGAACCAAAATGCTTAAATTGGAAAATCAGCTTTGGATTTACTCCCCCTCAACAGACAGAACCATACAAATCTCTGGGCATATGCTTCGCCAATCGGTTATGGGTTCTGATCTATCATATGAAGATATGATGGAAGATCGTAAGTTGAAAGATATATACTCTGCTAAGGTAATTGGCGAAGAAACAATTGATGGTAGAAAAGCTTATGTAATAGAACTCACTGCGAAGGTTGAAGATGTTGCCTACCATTCTCGAAAGATGTGGATAGATACTGAAAAAAATATCCCATTAAAAGAGGATTTATTCGCTAAAAGTGGGCAACTCTTAAAACGAACCACCATGAGTGAAGTAGAAAAGATTGAGGGGAGATGGTTTCCAACTAAAATTGTTTTCAAGGATATGCTTAAACAGGGTGATGGAACCGAGTACAAAATAACAAGCATAAAGTTTAATCAGAATATCCCAGAGCATATCTTCAGCAAAGCATCGCTTCGAAAATAGGACTCTTCTGGCTTCAAAACAACCCTTTTTCATTAAGAATCTGAAAAAGGGTTGTTTTTTATTAAACGGTTTAACTAAATCTTTTTAACCCTTAGTCCTCTTTTAGACAGAAGAAGCAAACCAATAAAAGTTATTGCCCCATTCAAAATAAGCAACTCAAAGCCAAACTTATATCCTCCAAAAAGAGATTCGGAATAAATTGACGAAAAGTAGCAAAATACAGGGGATAATATGGCAACAATGGGTACCCATTTATCTCGAACTACAAAAGGAGTAAAAAGGCCAAAGGCATACAAACCCAGCAAGGGTCCATATGTATATCCAGCAACAGTAAATAGTGCGCTAATTACACTTTGATCATTAATTGCTCTAAAGAGCATTATTACCAAGGCAATAAGAATAGATATCCCAATGTGAACTTTTTTCCGAATCGATTTGATCTCTAGCTCCGTTTTATTCTTTGGATTAAGAATATCTACCGTAAAGGACGTTGTTAGTGCTGTTATTGCCGAGTCGGCACTTGAATATGCTGCGGCAATAATTCCAAGTATGAAAAGAATGCTGACCGCCTTAGGGAGATAGCCCTGCGTTGCAATTATAGGGAAAAGTTCATCGGTTTGTGCAGGAATAGCAATACCCATTTGATTTGCAAAGATGAAAAGTAAAACTCCAAGCGATAAGAAAATCAGATTTACAGGAAGGAAAGCAAATCCGTACCAGTACATATTCTTCTTCGCATCGGAAAGATTTCGGCAACTAAGGTTTTTCTGCATCATATCCTGATCGAGGCCTGTCATAACTATGGTAATAAAAGCCCCACTAAAGAACTGCTTCAAAAAGTGTCGTTTATCGTTCCAATCGTCAAAAAACCAAACCCTGCTGTATTCGCTTTCGCTAATAGCCCTAACCATTTCACCAAAGGATAAATTCATCTGTTTTGTAATGAAAAAAATTGTAAGAACTACCGCTGTTAGCATTGCCGCTGTTTGAAGCGTATCTGTCCAAATTATTGTTTTTATCCCTCCCCTATTTGTGTATAGCCATATAAGCAGAATAGTAACAACAACCGTAACCATAAAGGGTACGCCCCACGCATCAAAAATGCTAATTTGCAAAACTGTTGCCACTAGAAATAAACGGAACGACGCACCAACAATTCGCGAAACGAGAAAAAATGCCGCACCCGTTTTATAGCTGCTAAAACCAAAACGGGTATCGAGGTAGGTGTATATCGATGTTAAATTCAACCTGTAGTACAGGGGCAGTAAAATGTTTGCTACCACAAAATAGCCCAACAAATAACCCATTACCAGCTGAAGGTATGAGAATTGCGTATCGCCAACATACCCCGGAACTGAAATAAAGGTAACACCCGACAATGACGCTCCCAGCATACCAAAAGCCACAATGTACCACGGCGACTGACGGTTACCTACAAAAAAAGCCTCATTATTGGCATTCCTACTTGTGAGCCTACCAATTAGAAGTAAAACACCAAAGTACATTGTAATGATAAATATCACCCAAACTGGCTCCATAGCTATAAATATTGATAATTGTGCAAGTGTAGATAAAATTGATGGAATAAAAAACTTTTTCTTATGCCTTGCTTTTACTGATTATTTGTAGATTTGCATTAGTACGAATAAACCAAAATGAACATCCAAAATTTTCCTTCCAAACTTTTAGAGAATGCTGTTGACGAATTCTCAAAATTGCCGGGCATTGGCAAAAAAACAGCATTAAGGCTGGTGTTGCATCTGTTAAAGCAACAAGAAAGTGATGTTAGCCAGTTTTCGAAAGCCATTACCACGCTTAAAGAAGAAGTGAAGTTTTGTAAGAATTGCAATAGCATATCCGACTCTGAGGTTTGCTCAATCTGCTCAAACCCTCATCGCGATTCTTCAACCATTTGTGTGGTGGAAAGCATTAAGGATGTTATGACCATTGAGGCTACCAACCAATACAACGGTCTTTACTTTGTTTTAGGCGGAGTAATAAACCCTATGGAGGGCATTGGCCCAGCCGATATAAACATAAACAGCCTGGTAAACAAAATTGAGCAAGGTACCGTAAAAGAGGTTATACTGGCATTAAGTGCCACACTCGAAGGAGATACAACAAATTTTTATATCTTTAAAAAAATTAATGGGTTCTCTGTTTCGGTTTCTGTTATTGCCAGAGGGGTTGCCTTTGGAGACGATTTAGAATATGCCGATGAAATTACGCTAGGTAGGGCAATAGCAAATAGAACCAAATTTGAGTCCACCATATCAAACTAAATTGCATACCTCTTTGATAACTGCACATGATTAGAGTAAAAAAAATACTAACGCTAGCCATACTCCTAAGCGTTTATCAGCTTGGCTTCACTCAAAGCACCGATTTACTTGCAATGGGTTTTCAAAAACTTGAAGGCAGAGAGTATAACGAGGCAATAAACTTTTTTAGCCAAGTGCTAAATCAAGAACCCCGCGATACTGCCGCTTTATCAGGAATTATTAGAGCATCTCTTTTAAGCAACAACCTTAAAGATGCACAGAAGCATATTGAAAGTGCCATAAGCTTTTACCCAAATAACCCTGAGTTCTATCTACGCGAGGGCATACTAAATAATCTTAAAGGCGATTACAAAAAGGCGATTGACAGCTTCGATCAGGGTATTGAGCTAAGCGGAAGTTCTGTTAACCTTCAACTATACATTAATCGTGGCGTATCGAATATGCAAACCGAAAGCTATGAGGATGCCATACAAGATTATACCGATGCGCTAGAGGTTAACCCCAGAAACGCGTCTGCATTAAACTACCGAGCATTTGCATACTACAGACTAGGAATGTACGAAGAAGCCATAGCCGATTACAACCAGGCAGTTGACCTTAACCCAGAAAACGCAATGGCCTACTATAACCGTGGTATGTCGCACCTCAGAATTGGGGACAAAACCAAGGCTTGCCCCGATTTTCATAAAGCATGCAGCATGGGAAACAAAAATGCTTGCCGAATGATTATGACCGAATGCTCGGGTGGCCGACGATAATCCTTTTGCAGATAAACTGCAATAAAACCTACAAATTCCCCCCCCACGTTATACAACTACCATTCTTAAATAAAGGGAGAGTCTATTAATTTACACTCTATTAAGTTGTTTCTCTTATCCCAGTTATTCCCACCCAGTAAAACCAGCTTAACTAAGTTACAACAATTATTGCATGATTAAGAAATGGGGTAAGGCCTCCTAGGAATGCGTGTGCACTTATAATCTATATAAAGCAACCTTCTGACATAACACTAATTTACCAGTTACATTGAATACAAAATGGGGCGGCTACCATTAGCACCCGCCCCACTCTACTTGCAACCTATGATTATTAGCTAAACCCTAAAACTTTTCGTATCCCTCATCCGATTTTGGACTATCGAACCCCTTTAGCTGTACGCCTTTTGATTTTTGGGGTTGCGGAGTAGCTTGTAATTTTGGGGTAACTGGCTTTTGCACTGGTTTTTTAACCTGCTGCTTAACTGGCGAGTAAATTCTATTCGACTCGTCAACCTTAAAGAATGAGATAAGCTCTTTAAGCTGCTCGGCTTGGCTGCTAAGCTCCTCCGAGCTAGTGGCAAGTTCTTCGCTTGCAGCGGCATTTTGCTGCGTTACCTGATTTAGCTGCTGAATTGCGTTGTTAATCTGATCGGCACCTGAGTTTTGCTCGGTACTTGCCGCTGCAATTTCCTGAACAAGCTTAGCCGTTTTCTCAATTTCGGGCACTAGGTTACCCATAAGCTCCGATGCGCTTTCGGTAACATCAACGCTCTTTGTAGCTAAAACAACAATCTCATCAGCGGCCACTTTACTCCTCTCTGCTAATTTACGTACCTCAGCGGCAACAACTGCAAAACCCTTTCCGTGCTCACCAGCACGCGCTGCTTCAACAGCAGCATTTAGGGCAAGGATATTTGTCTGAAATGCAATATCATTAATTATGCTGATCTTATCTGCAATATCACGAATAGACTTCAGGCTCTCTTGAGATGCTGCGCCCACCTTTTGAACACCTTGCGATACATTAAGCGAAATTTTCTCGGTTTGCTGCGCATTATCGGTATTCTGCTGAATGTTCGAAGCCATTTCTTCCATTGAACTGCTCACCTCCTCGGCTGCCGAAGCCTGCTCGTTTGCTCCTTGCGAGAGCTGCTGCGATGCAGAGCTAACCTCGTTACCTGCACCCGAAATGCTATCGGCTCCGCTCTTAATATTCTCAACAATATCCTTAACCTTCTCAATCATATTTCTGAGCGAAGAGGCTAACTCGCCAATCTCGTCTTTTTGGTATATATCAATGGTAGCCGTTAAGTCGCCATTTGCAACTTGAGCGGCAAAATCAACTCCTTTACGCAATGCCTTTACTACCGACTGAACGATAAACCTTAGCACAAGCAGAACGATACCAATAGCAAGCACTGTTACAATAATGATAGTTATTCGAATTTTATTCAGAACCTCATTCATCTCACTTATGTAGAAGTTAGCTGCTACATAAGCATCAATCGGCTCGTAGTACCTATAGAACTGTAACTTATTTTGACCTTGCCACATGTACTCCATTTCTTCAACAACACCGCTTTTATGCAGAAGCATCTCTTTGAAAAAATCCTCATTTTCTATACTTTTCCCTTCATCGGTTGGATGGACTACTAGCACGCCATCGGCACCTACAAGATACGGGTAACCTGTTTCAAAAAATTTCTTTTGACCAAAAAAGTCTCTAATCCCAGCTAAATCCTTTTCGGGCATTCCAACGTAAAGCATACCTACAATTTGGCCATCAACCATAATAGGCTCATAGGCAGTTAAGTACCAATCGTTAACAACCCATGCTCTACCTGTATAAACTTGTCCTCGCTCAACGGCCTGAACCACTGGACTATCAAACGGAATATATGTACCAACGGCGCGACTACCATCGTTTTTTCCGCACATTTGTTGAAACCCTTAAATAGCCTAAATCCGTTTTCTGAAAAATGGTAGCAGTGGGAACACCCATTGCGGCTATGTTATCCACAATTGAGCTACTATTCTGAACTGGAATACTATCGATGTACCATAGGTTAACAGACACAGGTGTTGCCGTACCGGTAAGTTGGTTTACTGCGGTATAGTTTACGGTTTCGTCAATTGATACTTCTAGCTTACCCTGACGTTTAAAATAGTTACTCGCCAAGTGCATTGAAATATCTACCTGATCTTTTTTCCCTTCGAGCTCGACATCAATAACCTCTACTAGGTCGTTAATCTGCTCACGCATATTCTCTTCGGTAGTTGTTAGAATTTGATTCTGCAAAGCAGAATTTACATATATACCAAAGAAAACAAAGGCTAGAAGTATGAAACCACTCATTATTAAATTTAATCGGGTTCCAATCTTAATGTCGTTTATCCAGTTCATAGGTTTCTATTTTTTAGTTTTTACAAAATGAATTACAAAGCTAATACTCAAACAATCGTTTGTCAATTTTTTTTGGGTGAGTATGCTTGCAAAAATGCTGATTTATATCAACATTATATTGAAACCTAATAAGAATGCCCTAACCATATTAGGCTAGGGCAACTTTAACGGGTATAAAAAATAATTTGATTATCCGTAATAATACCAAAACAACTTAGCGTCATTGCGATTCCGACGTTATATATCGGAAGAAGCAATATTTAGGTGTTTTAATGTAGTTAAACATCAACATATTGCTTCACAAAGAACGCTTGCAAAGACGGATGAAATTTTTTACAAAACTTGCCATAGGAACAAAAGCGGATAATCATAAAAAAAATTAGTACAGCTTTGAATACCTTTTCGGATTTGCTTCGTGCATCATCTCATAAATGGTTTCGAATACGTCCTCGGCATTTGGATTAGAAAAGTAATCGCCATCAGTTGTATATGCTGGTCTGTGCTCCTTGGCGGTAATGGTTCGAGGTTGCGAATCGAGTAGGAAGAATCCGTTGCGCTCTTCGAGCACTTTTTGCATCATAAAGGCAGTTGCTCCACCAGGTACATCTTCATCAAAAAAGGCAACACGGCTAGTTTTCTTAATTGAATCGATTATTGTATTTGGCAAATCGAATGGCAAAAGGGTTTGCACATCAATTAGTTCAACCGAAATACCAAACTCGGCAAGCTGCTCAACGGCCTCTTGTGCAATTCGAACGCAGCTGCCATAGGTAACAAGGGTAACATCTGTTCCCTCGCTAAGCACTTCGGGAATACCTAATGGAACTTTAAACTCACCAATATTATCGGGCATACGCTCCTTTAACCGGTAACCGTTTAGCGGTTCAATAACAAGGGCAGGATCGTCGGCTTCGAGCAGCGTATTATACATACCAGCCGCTTGTGTCATATTGCGAGGAACGCAAACGTATATGCCTCTAATTGAGTTTATCACCATGCTTAATGGCGAACCCGAGTGCCAAACCCCTTCGAGCCTATGGCCACGCGTAGATATTATGAGCGGTGCCTGTTGCCCATTCTTTGTGCGCCAACGCAGTGTGGCCAAATCGTCGCTAAGGGTTTGCAGGGCGTATAAAAGATAGTCGAAGTACTGAATTTCGGCAATTGGCCTAAGGCCCCTGAGAGCAGCGCCTAATCCCTGGCCTATTATGGTTGTTTCTCTAATACCGGTATCCATAATGCGAACCTCACCATACTTCTCCTGCAAACCTTCGTAGGTTTGGTTAACGCCACCAATATTGCCAACATCTTCACCAAAAGCAATGAGCAATGGGTTTTTCCCAAACTGCGCATCCCAATTATCGCGAAGTACTTCGCGACCGCTCACAACGGGCGAAGAATCGGTAAATACAGGAGACACGGGCTTCACCCTAAGAGCCGAATTATCGGTTTCGCAGTATAAATGTGTGCTATACAAATCGCTTGCTTGAGCATAGTTCTCTTTCATCCATGCTGACAAATCGGACTGAAGCTTTTCGCGCATTGAGCAATCGGTGCAAACATGGCGGAGTATGCGCTTAACACTACTCATATTATCCTTCCGAATTGGATTTGGAATTTTTTTAAGCTCATCGGCAATAAGACCAACCTTATCAACATGCTCACGTTTGCAAACGCACGATCGATTTTCGATAATCTTTATAAGCGCATCGCGCTCTTGCTTAATAGGACCAGTGAACTTTTTCCATGCTTCATTCTTGGCAACACGAGCATCATTCTCTGCTTTTTTATCCACCTCATCAAGCTCTGTTGCGGTAGCCAAACCGTTGTCAGCTATCCAATTTCTGAACTTTAGATTACAATCGAAATCCTTTTCCCACTGCAAGCGCTCCTTCGACTTGTACCTTTCGTGCGAGCCAGAAGTTGAGTGGCCCTGTGGTTGGGTAATTTCAGTGATATGAATAAGAACAGGAGTATGCTCCTTTCGGCTAAGCTTCACGCCTTTTTCAAAAGTGCTTAACAGCCCGGGATAGTCCCAACCCTTAGCTTTCAGAATTACCATTCCGGATTTATCCTTCTCGCCCTTATCGATACCAGCAAGTAGTTGCGATATGCTTCCTTTAGCCGTTTGGTACTCGCGAGGCACTGAAATCCCGTATCCATCGTCGTAAACAGTCATAACCATTGGCACCTGCAAAACAGCGGCAGCGTTTATGGTTTCAAAAAAATGTCCCTCGGAGGTACTAGCATCGCCAATGGTACCAAAGGCCACTTCGTTGCCTTTTTTGGAAAAATTAGTAAACTGATGCAGATCCTTGTTCTCACGATATAGCCTGGATGCCCAAGCCAAACCTAGTAAGCGTGGCATTTGCCCTGCGGTTGGGGAAATATCGGCCGATGAATTTTTAATTGCGGTTAAGTCTTTCCACGTTCCATCGGGATTGAGCGATCGGGTTCCGAAATGGTTATTGAATGATCGACCTGCATTCCCCGGGTTTAGCTCAACATCGGTTTGGCCGTATAGCTGAGCAAAAAAATCTTCAGCGCTAAAAAGGCCTGCCGCCATCATAAAGGTTTGGTCGCGATAGTATCCCGAGCGCCAATCGCCATTCTCGAAAAACTTGGCCATGGCTACTTGAGCAAGCTCTTTGCCATCGCCAAAAATACCAAACTTTGCCTTACCGGTTAACACTTCTCTTCGGCCTAAAATACTAACTTCGCGGCTAAGGCGGGCAATATAATAGTCGTTTAACAATTCCTTTTTACTGAAATCTTTTTTTTGAGTAGATTTGGTTGCCATGCTAAAAGTATTTTTGCTATTACCCAAAGGTAAAAAAAGTTTAAGTTGATAATTGTAATTACCAAACAATAAAATTTGGCAATGGTTTAAACAACAGGCAAAACAAATGCTTATGCCCCGAAAAGCATCTCATAGTCCGAATCGTAATACCTAAAAATTTGTTTACTTTGCAAAAAACATAATCAATGGAGTTTTTAAAGCTACTTTTTGTTGTCCTTGGCCTGCTTGTATTGGCGCTTCTGCTAATGGGAGTAAAAATACTCTTCCATAAAAGCCACAAATTTCCCGAAACCTCGGCTGGTCATAACCGCGATATGCGAAAACTTGGCATAACTTGCGCACGGCAAGACGAGATAAAGTGCTGGGAAAAAAAGGGTAACAAAAAAGGATGCGGCACGTGCTACGAACATGCGCGCAGCTAGCTGAACAATTGGTTTGCTTTATTGTTCTGACCATATAATTACAATAAACATAAACCGATGGAAACCCTCAAACTTGTTCTTGCAACTCTTGGAGTGCTAATTATAATAGTTGGATTTTTCTTTGTTGCCTTTACTCTGCTAGGAAAAAATAAATCGCAAGGTCAGGAAAGTTGTGACACCGATGAGCAAACCCGTTCGTTTGGTTGCGGTTGTGGATCGGGAGCCTGCGGTTTGCCTGTTGACAGGCAATAGTACCACCCTGCTATTTTTCAACAATCATATTACTTAACCCATCCGACATCCACACGGCATAATCGCCATCAGGATTGCTGTAGATGAGGTATGCCTCAACCGAAGGGTTGTTTGCTAGCCACGAAATTGTTGAGTCGACCCCCATTACCATAAAAGCTGTTGCGAGAGCATCGGCACGCGTTGCGGTTGAATCAATAACCGTTGCGCTTAGCAAAGTGTGATTTACCGGATACCCGGTTACAGGGCTAATGGTATGGCTATAGCGCACGCCATCTCTAATAAAAAACTTACGATAGTTTCCCGAGGTAACCAACGATTTACCTGACACTGCGAGTATAACCTGCAAGTTCTCGCCAGACAAGGCATTGTCAACCGGTTTGTCAACGCCTATTTGCCACGCCTTTCCTCTTGGGTTTTTACCCAGAGTTCGCACCTCGCCCCCAACCTCAACCAGATAATTAGCAATTCCTTTGCTCTCGAGAAACTGGGCCAATAGATCAACGGTGTAACCCTGTGCAATTGCGTTTACATCGATGGTTGTATAGGGGTTTTGCTTGGTAAGGGTATTACCGTTAATTTCAATCTTGTCGACTCCAGTGTAACTCAAAAGTTCCTCAACACGAGCGCTCGACGGAACCTCACCTTTTTTCATATGAAAACCCCACTCGCGAACCAATGGCCCAATGGTAATATCGAACGCACCATTTGTTTTGGCTGAAATCTGTAACGACAACGAAACAACCTGAGCCAAAAGCGAATCGACCTCCATGGAACTTTCCGATGCATTGAATAGATTTATGACTGAACTATCACGGTAAAGCGACATCGACTTATCAACCTGTTCGAGAATTGCCTCAATTTCATGCGAATAGTTAAGCTCATCCCTTTCGGCATAGGTTATGGTATAGGTTGTTCCCTGTGTAAATCCGCTTAGCTGAACATATTTCGGATTGCTCTCGCAGGCAAAAATTAGCAGTATAAATGGGATTGCTATTACAAAAACTTTTTTCATCATGTCAACTATTAAAATTGGGCAAGCTAAAAAAGCTGCTTGAAAAGCACCATAATATCGGTGCTTACACTATAATTTTTTGCGTACAAAATATTTAGCCTGTCAATTGTTGTAGCATTAACCGCCTCAAATTTTTTTGTTTTTAACGGTGAAAAAACTCCTTGCCT
>Ga0334895_1002136_pt1 | contig 17654 bp, 16 predicted proteins | sample GraSluR3_MG_7_FD_207229 | JGI IMG/M metagenome (GOLD analysis project Ga0334895, IMG submission 207229) | Sludge microbial communities from methane-producing bioreactor in Wageningen University, Netherlands - Granular Sludge_31_05-R3 | ecosystem: Engineered > Bioreactor > Anaerobic >... | reverse complement strand
CGAGGCGTCATCCGAGCTGCGGTCGATAGAGTCTCAGCTCAAATCGATGCAGGCCGGCACGTTCTACGGCCCGGACGACAATCTGCGCTACCTGCAGGACGTCTTCCGCTACGAGCAGTTGCTCGACCAGCAGGCCGAGGCCCTGGAGCGTCAGGCCGAAGCCGAAGCCGCCCTTGCGCCGGCTGAGGAGACCTACGCCGCGGCTCAGGCACGCGAGGCCGAGATCCGCGCCCAGGAACAGCAGTTGCGCCTCGAGGAGCAGCTCTACGGCCTGCAGAAGCAGCGCGAGGCCCTCCTCGACGAGCTCAACAATCCACAGCGCTACGACTATACGGAGGAGCTCGCAAACATGGAGCAGCGCGAGCGCGAGCTGCACGATCGCCGGCTGCAGGCCATCGAGGAGCGGGTCACCGCCGAGCGGCAGGCCGCGCTCAAGATCCTGGAGGCGCGGATCCTCGAGGGCGGGGTCACCCCCGGCGAGGTTGAGCTCTACCGCGCCACGGCCGAGCGGTTCGACATGCTCGATCCGGCAACCATGTCGCTAGTCCGGCAAGCCGACCAGCTCCTCGGCCGCGGGAGGGTCGTGGCCGCAGCTGAACGCGCGGAGCGCTTTGGGCTGCTCAGTCCCGGGGCCACATCGATGATCCGAGAAGCGAGCAACACGCTCAATCTGTACGGGGACCTGGTCGTACAGGGAGCCAACGTCGGCGATATCCTGAACCAGGTCCAGAGGCTGGTGCCCTGATGCCCGATGAGAGCTCATACCTCGAGCGATTCCTGGCCACCCTAGAGGAACGAGCCGCAATCCACGATCGCCTTGCCGAGGATTCGCGGATGCTGGCGACCACCTACCGAGAGCACGCGCGCACTATTCGGAGCGCGATTGAGCACGGCGTGTGCCCGTGCTGCGGCCGCCGACTTCCCGAGCCGAGGGGTCAGCCGACGACGGTGGGCCGTCCGATCGAGGCGGCATAGGTGCTCATTCGGGGGATTCTGCGAAACGATTGGAGGCTATTTGAATGACCGTATCGACAAAAAAAAGAGCCCGTGGTCGCCACCACGGGCTAGGCTCTCGCAAGCGGCGCGGGGAAGCGACCCACCTGCACCCTCATTATAGCACGCCCCGCGGTCCCCGCAATGCGCCAAATGTTACACGGGAGGCCCTATGACCGGGGATGGAATAGACAACACGACCCGCGCAGCGATCACCGCGATCTGTGAGGGCAAACCGCCCAACGGCCTGGACCCCGATGCGCGTGACCCCCTAGCCGAGCTGTACCACGTGGCCGTCGACGGCTTCAAACGAAACGGCAAGGCCGGCGCCCAAGCCGCTGTAGGAGCCTATCTCAAGGGGAATCCAACGGCGCGGCTCGCCATGGCGGGCAGGCCTGAGGATGCCCCCCGCTATGAACTGCGCTGGGCGCGCGAGGCGCTGAGGCCACAACCGCCGATCGACTATGTGGTTGAGGGTGTATTCAGTGCCCCGAGTGTGTCGCTCCTCGTGGGGGACGGCGGTTGCGGCAAAACCTGGCTTGCAATCGACCTCGCCGTTAGCGTGGCCACAGAGCAACAATGGCTGGACTTTGGAGTGACAGGCGGGCCCGCCCTGATCATTGACGAGGAGATGGGTGAGGGGCCCCTGATGCGTCGCATAGGCGAGGCGCTGAGGGGCCACGGGGCAGGCGACACAACGCGCCTGGCGTTCATCTGTCACAGCCGGTTTGACCTGTGGGAGCTAAACGACGTAACGGCAATCATCGCGGCGATCCGCGAGGTGGGCGCGCGGCTTGTGGTGTTCGATGCCCTAATGGAACTGTTGCCGGGCCGAGACGAGAATAGCGTCAAGGACGTTTTGCCCGGCCTCATGGCCCTGCGTGACGTGGCCACCGAGACAGGTGCGGCGCTGGTGGTGATCCACCATGCAAACAAATCGGGCGGGTACCGGGGGTCCAGTGCCCTAAAGGGGGCCGTCGACAACCTCCTGCTGATGACAAAACAAGGTGGCCTCGTGACCGTTGCCACCGAGAAGGCCCGCTTCACCGAGCCCTACACGTTTGGTGCGTCTATGCAATTTGGGCCAGGGACATTCAACCTCGCGCCGGCGGTTGCGCAATCTCCGACCACGACCATGAGTAGTGGCCAAACCTACGTGCTGCGCTATCTGGGCAAACACGGCGCGTCCACTACCACCGATATAGAGGCCCACGCTGACGTTTGCAGCGAACGCACCGCCAGGAATGCTATCTATTCGCTGACACGACAGGGGTACCTCGAGCGTGTTGACGGCGGCGGACCCGGTACCGTGGCCACCTACGACCTGACAGACCTAGGGACAGGTGCCTACAATGACCTGCCATGAACCTGTCCCGGGTACCTGTCCCACCTGTCCCTACCCTAGGGTGTAGGGACAGGGATGACAGGTTTGTACCTGTCCTAAGTTGTCCCTAGGGACAGGTTAGGGACAACTAGAGACAACTAAGGCGAGCAATGGAAAATCTACTTGACGAGGTGCAGCGAGACACGCGGCTAACCCGCGCGGCGGCAACCTACGGCGGCGAGTTTGCCGGCGCCTGTCCGTTCTGTGGTGGCACCGACCGCTTTCGGGTGTGGCCCGAGAAAGACGGTGGGCGCTGGTGGTGTCGTCAGTGCGACAAGAGCGGGGACCTCGTGGCCTACCTCGTGGAGGTGGGCCGTATGACGACGTCTGACGCCTACCGTGCGCGCCACGGTGACCAGGTGGCGACACGCGCCACGCCCACGAAGGCGCCCGCTGTGGCGGCTCCTGAACCGACCGACCCGCCCCCCGAGGCGTGGCAGGAACGCGCGTGGGCCTTCGTCGCTTGGGCGCAATCCCAGCTATGGGGCGATGCCGGCGCCGATGCCCTGGCCTATTTGCACGGGCGCGGGCTAACCGACGAAACAGTGAGGCACGCGGGCCTAGGCTACAACACGCGCGATTGGTACGAAGAGCGCACCCGCTGGGGGATGCCTGAGGGCAAGCGGATATGGCTACCCCGAGGTGTGGTCATACCGTGGTTCATCGGGCGCGATCTGTGGCGCGTCAACGTCAGGCGTTGGCCCGGTGAACACGACCCAAAGGTGATCGGGCCGGCGGGGTACACCCAGGGGCTCTATGAGGCGGACCGCGTGTCTGCCGATCGCCCGGCGATCCTAGTAGAGGGTGAGCTAGACGTGCTGAGCATACAGCAAGCGGCGCCCGACCTCGTGACGGCTGTCGCCACGGGCAGCACGGGACACGGGCGGCGGGCGCGCTGGGCGGCACGCCTGGCTGTGTCCCCGCTGGTGTTGGTGTCATTCGATGCCGGCGACGAAGCCGAGCCGGCGCGCGCGTGGTGGCTCGAGGCTCTACCGAATGGGCGCTACTGGCGCCCCTATTGGGGGGACGGAAACGACCTACTGCAGGCGGGCGCGCTGAGGGGCTGGATCGAGGCAGGGTTGCGGTGATTCTGTTGTGATCACGTGTTTACACTCAGATGTCGGTGTAAACACGAGTGGACAAGTTCACTGGATACGTATCCAGTGAACTCATATTCAACCAGGGAGGCTAAGGTGTCGGAGAGAGAGATGCTAGAGAAACAGATCGGCGAGTCGCAGCGGGCATTCGATCGGTATAGGAAAACCCTGGCGGTCCTCGCCAAACGCGACGACCTGAGCCCCAAGGCGCAGGCGCAGGTGCGCGAGGAGGCCCTGGGGCGCTATCGCGAGCAAATTGCGGCCGTGCAACAGGCGGCTCGCGACAGACTAGAGGCCGAGACCCGGGCTTATGAGGCGGCGCTAGCCGCCGCGGGCCCCCGGCGTTGGGCGGCCCTTCGGGAAACCCTCGGGGACCAGGTCGCGGCAATGGTGCTCCTGAGGCGCCTCGAGATGGCCAGTCTCGCTGAGGTTGCCGATCTCTACGGGTCCGCCGACGAATGGGCCCGGGCGATCATCGCCGGCGTCCTGCCGGGCAACTTGAACAACCTCGCCGAGACGCCCGCGGACGCTCTAGGAGCGGCTCAGCTCCTGGACGCGATCGCTGCAGACGACACGGCGGCGGCTGAGCTGGAGGCCCGCGGCCAGGAGATCCGGCGAGCCTCGCGACAGCTCGAGGAGCTCGACCCCATCGAGTATCACCGCGAGCTCGGTGATCGGATGGGCGTCGACTCCCTGAAGGCGGAGTTGCGCGTTGAGGAGCGGGACATGCCGCGGGGCGATGAATGGGGGTCGATCACGGCGGACATCAATGCAGTGGTGTGGAGCGATCACCCGGGCCCCACGCCCTGACCACCTGTTGGCAGTGGGGCGGCACCGTCGGGGTGCTGACTGGAAGTCTCCTTACAGGCAGTACCCCGACTGAACATCATGTCACTGAACAACGCGAGGTCACTGGATACGTATCCAGTGACCTCATTGCAACCAGGGGGGCGCGGCATGCTGAGTGAGCGACAGGCGGAGTGTTTGGGATTGGCTGCTCAGGGACTGACGTGGCGACAAATCGCGCTCGAGCTGGGCATCTCCCCCGGAACTGTGCGGGGCCACTTGTTGAGGGCCCGGGAGCGCCTGGGGGCTGAAAACACGACGCACGCGGTCGCCCTCGCGCTGGGCAGGGCCGCGATCCCCTTCCCCGATGAGCCCCAGGAGGCCAATGCCGCCCAGGGCTTCTAGGGGCCCCCAGGACGGCCCGTCGGGGCCTTTGGGTAGAAATGTATCTGTGGTCCCCGAAAATCGCTCCTAGGCCCCACTCCTTTGACGCTGACACTCTATGACACCCGGCAACACTGTGTAAACACTCCGCGGCGGTCCTAATACTCTAGGGTGTAGGTGTGCGTGGCCCTTTTGGGCAGCGCTATCTCGCCGGCATCATAGGCGGCGAGGAATTGAGTGATCACAAACGTGGCGAGGCTCGAGACCCCCACCCCCTCCTGGTCGGCGATCTCCCGAAACCGCTCGCGGATCTCGTCGGGGATCCGGAATGTCGTCGGCCTGCCGTAACGCTGCGAATACAGCTCCTCGTCGCGCCCCGTCGGCTTCGATCCGTCCGTGCGGCTGAAAAGAGCGTCAACCTCGCCCTTGTCGATGGTCGGTCGTTTAGCCATGTTCAATCACCTCCGCCAGCTCGCGATAGGCCTGGGCGCATGGGTTCGAGGGGTCATATTCCAGGATTGACCGGTGAGCGACGGCGCTCTCGGCAACTCGGACCGAGCGCCGGATTCGGACATCAAGCACCGGCAGGCCCTGCGCCGCCATAGCGTCGATCACCTCCTGAGCGTGCAGCAAGCGTGGGTCGTAGAATGTGACCAGGACGCCGGCGACGTCGAGGCGTGGGTTGAGCTCGCGCCGGATCTGACCCAGGGTGTCATAGAAGAGCGCGAGCCCTCGAAGCGCGAGGTATTCGGGGATGGTGGGGATCAGGACCCGATCTGCGGCTACCAAGCCATTGACCGTCAGGATGCCCAGCGAGGGCGGGCAGTCGATAAGGGCATAGTCGACGTCGACCTGAGACAACGCCCGCTTGAGCACGCCCTCCCTCCCCATCCTGGACACGAGCCCCAGCTCGGACATTGCCAGGGCGATATCCGAGGGGGCCAGGTAGAGCCCGTCGGCAACCTGGCGCACCGCATCCTGCAGGGCGAGCCGCCCAGGGGTCGCCCCGCCCAGAACCTGGGCGATGTTGTTTTTCTCGGCATCAATGCCACAGGCGGCGGTGAGGCTGGCCTGTGGATCGATGTCAACCAGGAGCACGCGCCGGCCACGCTCGGCGAGCGCCGCTCCCAACACCCACGCCGTGGTCGTCTTCCCCACGCCGCCCTTCTGGGTGGCGATCGCTATGGTTCGCATTCATCCTCCCCATCCTCTTGCAGAGCCGACCTCAGCATGACACGCGTTGCCACCCTGTCAACTGCTGTATACACACGCGTTTTGTGGGCTGGATCCTGCGGGATGGCCCGGGAATCATTTCACAGAAATGGAGGAATGAGAACCGTCGCCATGCGCTTGACAGGTTTACAGTTGTGTACTATAATGGGGTTATGGATGAACAGTCGACCTGGCAGCCCTTCACCGCCTCATCGTTGGCTCAGGCCGCGGGGGTGACGCGATCGTACATCGCGCGCCTCTGCCGGCTGGGGGAGCTGCGGTGCACGAAGGCGGGGAGTGTCTGGATCATCCAGCCTGAGGACGCCCTGCGCTGGTTGGACAGCCGGGAACCGGAACACTAACAAACTGAAACGATCGGCCCGAGCTGGTGCTGCTAACACCGGCCCGGGCCTGACCCCGCCGTGAGCTAGCACGGGAGGGCTCCCTGGATTATACCTCAGGAACGCTCGACCTGGCCACCTCGGCAGGTCGAGCGTTTTAGTTTGTGGCTATCACACAACAGGAGGTGGGTCATGGAGCTGGTGAGATTCGATTCATGTTATGAGGTCCATGTCGCATTGAGCGACCGAGATTGCCGGCTGATTGCCGATGCCCTCGAGATGCATGCGGAGGCAGTGTCCGGGCCTGAGACGCTGGGCACGCCGGATCAGTACCGGTTCGATTATTGCCTAGCCCTCGCCGGCGCCTTCGATGCTCTGGTCGACGCAGCTGAGCACCGCGAGCGCCTGATGCTCCTGGCCCAGGAGCACCCCCCCGAGCTTCCCGGGTGCCTGCCGACCGGCGAGCGACTGAGGAGAGCCGTCCGGGCCCTTCGCGAGGCGGTTGAGTCGGGCCGGTGGGGCCATTTCCCCGGGGCCATGTGATGGTCGAGTTACGCGGCGGCGCATTCATGTTGGGGATCCTCGGGCTAGCGCTGACGGTGGCCGTGATCGTGGCCATCTCGCCGCTGACCCGGGCCGCCGGCGAGCGCGTAACCGCGCGGGCGAGGATCGAGGAGGATCGCTGGGCGATCGAACGCGAGGAGCATCGCCGGCGCCAGGAGGGGCTCACGCAGGCCGTGATCGTGGCATCCAGTGTGACCCTGTTTGCGTTGGCAGGAACGGCAGTGATCACGGTGGTCCTCCTCCTTGTCTTTGCCGCCAGGCACGTGGTGGGTCGACGGGTGGTGCAGACCCTCCCGCCGATGCGCCCGGTGTTGATCGACCGGCGTGTCTACGACCCGCGAAGTGCCGCGATCGTCGCCCTCGACGTCGACTATGAGCCGAGTCTCGATCAGGCTCGAGCGTTAGCCGCGGCGCGGCCACGGCGAGAGGCGCCGGCGATCTGTGTGCAGCTGGTCCCGAGCAATGGTTCAGCGCGCCGGATCGCACAAGCCCAGATCGAGGCGCCGCGTGAGGATGCGCCATGAGACGGTATCGAACAGCGGCCGAGACGGCGGCTCAGCTCGAGGCCCAGCCCCAGCCGCGGCGACAGGGCCAGGAACAGACGCGCGCCCACGCCCTCAACTACACCCTCGGGGTGGGGGCCGTGGCCCTAGGGTTTTCCCTGGGGGGGTGGCTGAGCCTCTGGGTTGTCATGGGTGACCGGCTCCCGATCGCCACCCTTGCCCTTGTGCCGGCGCTGGCTCTCCTGGCCGGCGTTACCGCCGGCGGGCTCAAGCTCATGGAGTTCACCGAGGAACACCGTGACTGGCTGTATTCTATCGAGCAGGCGATCGGCCAGGACCTGGATGAGGACGGTGTGATTGGGGATCCGCCTCAGCCTGCAGGGAAACCCCCCGGCGGGGCTCTGATTCGCGGCGTCGACGGGGCGACGCATCGCATCAACACGGACCTGACCCGCGTCGAGCTCCTGGAGCTCAAACGCCACCTCCTGACCTCCGGTAGGTTCACCGTCCGCGCCGTCAACGGCCTCCTGGGCGATGACAGTCGCGCGTCGGCGCTTCGCGTCGAGTTGCACGGGCTGGGGATCCTCGAGGAGCCCAAACCCAAGGCGGCCACGGCGCTGACCGACGTCGGCAAGCGGGCGGTGATGCGATGGTGAGCCCCCAGGGCAGGCGGTACCTCAGAAAACCTAAGGTTGGGTGCTATTCCCTCCCCCATGGCGATCTCGAGGGCGTGCGGTCGAGCTGTGCACACACAGCACAGACACACAGAGGGTGGTTGGCGGGCGGGGTGGGGACACCCCCTCCTCCCGCTCTTATCCCGACACCTGGGGGCGCGTGGGATAGCACCCGCCCCCAGGGGCCAAAAGGAACGGCTTGTGAAAACAATCCTTTGCTATCGGCGTAAATCGCTGGTCCGGCAGGAGTCGGACCTCATCTCGCCCGCGCGTCAGAAACAGGCTGTCGAGGGCTCAATCGCCGCCCTGGGTGACGACCATCGATGCCAGTGGTTCGAGGACATCGATGGACACCGCTCGGGACGCACAGAGGAGGGCCGCCCTGGGTGGCTCGACCTCAAGCGGCAGCTTGGGCGGGCCGACGTCGCCGGCGTCGCCTGCTACTCGCTCTCACGCATCTACCGCAACGTGCGCGAGTTCCTGTGCTTCGTTGACGAGCTCAACCACGCAGGCCTGCGGCTGATCGTCGTCAAGGAGTCGATCGACACGGGGACGGCGGTGGGCATGGCGATCAACACCATCCTCATGGCGCTCTACCAGCTCGAGAGCGACCTGGCCAGCGAGCGCATGACCGAGACGATCGAGTATAAGCGGCGACAACTGGGCCAGCACTGGGGGACCGTGCCCTTTGGGACCCTCAGAGATGAGGATGGGCGACTGGTCCCCGACGATCGCGACGCGGGCACGCTACAGCAGCTCTACGAGGGGTTTGCGACTGGCAAATACACCTATGACAGCCTGTGCGACCGGATGATCGAGCTCGATCTGGCCTATCGAGGCCGCGACGACGAGCCGCGCCCGTGGACCCGCGACGACGTGCGGCGCACGCTCACCCTGTGGCGGATCTACGCGGGCCACCTGACCATCGGGAGCAACCGCGACGACGATGAGGTGGTCACAATTCGGGACACCCACGAGCCCATCCTGGATCCCACCTTGTGTCTCAAGGTTGCCGCACAGCTGAGCGTCAGGCGATCCAAGTTCAACAAGAAGAGTACGTCGCGGCACCTGTTAAGCGGTCTCTTGCACTGCGCCACCTGTGACCGAGAGCTGAATGGGACAACCAGGGATGGGGTCCGCCGGTACCGTCACCGCGGGGCCAAGGGCGACTGCCCGGAGGTCTGGTTCCAGGCGGCTCAGCTCGAGCAGGACCTCGTCAACCTCATTGCCGGCTGGGGTGGTGACGAGCTCACCGAGGCAGTCTCTGAGCGCATAGCGGCGATCCTGGCCGGCAACACCGAGCAGTTGAGCCTCGTCGAGCAGATCCAGGAGGCTGAGGCGCGACAGCGCCGGCTCATCGATCTGTACCTCGACGGGAAGATCGCGCGCGGCGAATACTACAAACAGGCGGATGAGTGCGACGGCCGGATTCAGCAGCTGCGCGCCCGCCAGGCCTCGCCTGAGATCGCCGGCGTCCAGGAGGCGGCTGAGCGGATCGAGGAACTCAGCGCAGGGATTGGCGAGATGACGATGGAGGAGCAGCGCGGCGAGCTCCTCGCCGCCTTCCGTAAAATCACGGTACACGATGCCGAGGTCTGGAGCATCGAACCGCAGGACTGGCTCGCGCCTATTTTCGATCTCCTGCCCATCCGGCCGGCGAGGCCGCCCAGGATCGCGCCAGAGCCCCGCAGGCGGGCGCAACGGGAGCGACGCGGTAGTTTGGTACCCGCGCTTCTCTAGCGGGCGTCCAGGGGCATCCTGGGCGATCCGACCCATTGACGTCACACGTTACCGCTATACGATAGCTATATAGGTTCACAGAATCTCTAGAATGAATAGCCAAGGGGGACCGATGAACGCGACTGCAATTGCCGTCACCAACCACGAGGACGTGAGGCGCATCCTGCTCCCGGATGGCATCAGCGACGATGCTCGGTACCGCCTGCAGCGCTTCACGGACTGGATCATCGAGGAACAGGGGGGGCGCTGGTTTGCCCCCAGCCTGGCCGGCTACCGCGACGAGCTCCTCGGTGATGGGCTACACCCAAACACCGTCCAGGGGTACCTGTCGACGATCCGGGGCCGCTATCGCGAGATCCTCCGTGACAACGAAACGCGCCGGCGCCTTTTCGATAGTGCCCCGGCCGGCTTCACCTTTGCCGACCGCAAGGCGTACGCCGACGAACTCACCACGCGGATTGAAAATGAGATCGATCCGGCTAACTCCCGGGTCGTGACACAAACGAGCCAGGATGAGCCGGACGCCAAGCACCTGCGTTTGACGCAGGCCCAGGCCGAGGAACTCCTCAACCGGCCCGGGCTTGACAACCTGATGGGGCTCCGCGACACGGTGATGATCGCCCTGCCGTTGTGCACCGGTGTCCGAGAGGGCGAGCTGCTGAGCCTGGAGCCGCGTGACCTGAGACAGCGCATGGGCGGCGAGCTCGCCCTGCACGTCCGCATGGGGAAGGGCGCGAAGGAGCGGATGATTCCCTATGGTGAACTCTCGTGGGTCCTGGCGATTGTCGACCTCTGGCTCAAGGCGACCGGGATCACCGAGGGCCCCATCGTCCGATCGTTTTACAAAGGCGGCGACAGCCTGCGCCCGGGTGGCATCAGCCGGCGCACCGTGCAACTGGTCGTGTCCAATTACCCCATTGTCATTGATGGGAAGCTGCGCACTATCAAGCCTCACGACCTGCGCCGGACATACGCGCGCCGGCTCTACGACGCGGGGGTCGACCTGGTTGCCATCCAACAAAATCTGGGACACGCCGATCTCAAAACTACGCTGGGGTACATCGGCAACCTGGACGCCGACAAACGACGGGCCCCGGCCATCTACCGATTTGACGCCAAGCGCCTCGAGCGGTTTCCACTGCAGCGCGCACTTGAACATTAACCGCACGTGCTATATAATGGACACAAGAACAGCAGTTCTACTGCTTGTCAGAGGCGAAGAGCCCGAGGCGGTGGGGGCGTGGGCGGTGCGGCTAGGCGCAAGCCGTCACGCGAGCCTCTGCCGCCTTTTGCATAGGGTGTAGTATGATCCGAAGTCAGCGTGTTTTGAATGGCTGAAACGCGAAGGCGCCCGGAGTTGCCAGCTCCAGGCGCCACGCGCGAGCGGTCAGTAGTTTTCTGACCAACGTGGTGAGGCGGCCCACTAAGACGGCCTCACCATCCAACAGGGCCCCGTCTGGTGACGGCCTCCTGTTGTTTCGGGTACGACCCTAGTATAGCATAGGATTTGATGGATGCTAGGGGCAGTCGCGAAGGTCGCGACAAAAGGCCGTCACCTACAAGGTGGCGGCCTTTTCTGTTCCGCCAGGAGGGAACAATGTCTGAAAAATACCAGCAAACCGCGATCCTCCTCCTCCCCAGCGACCGGGAGCTGCTGGATCGGTTAGCCGAGGCGCAGGGCGGAGCCAGCATGGGCGCGACCGTTCGCCAGCTGATCCGAGATGCCGGCAAACAACTCAGGCAACCAGACACCGACCTGGAGAAGGTCACAATCGCGAGGGCGTGATCGTGACCGGCAAGGAGACTCGACATGTCAACTGATGAACGCATTCGCATCATCATCGATGCGCTCAACCAATCGGAGCGCGACCTCAATCGCCTAAAAACGGACCTCCGCGACGTTGAGGTTGCCGGGCACGGAGCATCGGGTGGGATTTCGCCGCTGATCAGCTCCCTGAAAACACTCGGGGTTGTGGCGGCCAGTGCCAAAGTGGCCCAAATCGGCTATGAGCTCGGAGTCGCCGGCGCCGAGGCGCAGCGCCTTGACCGAGCGTTCGGCACGATGGCCGGTGGGGCGTATGAGTCCGAAAAAATGATGCGGGCGCTCCAGGAGGCGACGCTCTACACCAAAACTGAGATAGAGCTCATGAGCGGCGCCACCAAGATCCTGGCGCTGGAGCTCGCGAGCGACGCCGATGAGCTGGCCCGCATTGTCCGGAACGTCGATTTCCTGGGGGGTATGTTCGGCGGCACCCTGCAGTCGTTCCAGCTGATGGTGACCAACCAATCGAAAATGCGGCTCGACGAGTTCGGCCTATCGATCGAGGACGTGACACGCCGGATCGACGCCTACACGCGGGCCGGCAGGAGCGCCGAGGACGCCTTCCGGATGGCGGTCCTCGATGCGATGGATGAGAAGTTCGAGGCCCTGGGTGGCACAATAGACGACAACGCGGCCAGCGTCGAGCGCATGACCGCGGCGTGGGTCGACCTGAAAACCGAGGTCGGCAAATTGCTCGCCGACGTCGTGGGGACTGGGACCGGGACGCTCGGGGGCTGGCTACGCCAAACAGCCGACGACATCGGACGCCTCAATGACATGCTCGAGCGCTTCGACAAGGTGCCGCTGCAAGGGCTGCGGCTCCTGAACATTGCGTTGGGCGGGTGGGATCCCGGGCTGCAATCGAAGCTCAAGCAGGCCGGCCTCGAGCTTGACGCGATCGCCATGGGGTTTGAGGCCATGTCACAGGGCGCCACCGACGTCGGCGCGTCGCTGGGCATGGTCGTCCCGCGGATCGCGCAGACGACGACCGAGACCGAGAGCCTCACCCGCGCGACCGTCAACTATCGCGACGAGCTCAACCACGTGAATATGCTGATGCGCGACGACTGGACCCGGGCCCAGGAGCGCTACCAGCAGAGCATCCGCTCGATCGACGCGGATCTCGCCGAGACGCAGGCCCAGCTCGCAGAGTACCAGGCCCTCCACGGGCAGGTGATGGACACGGAGCGCGACCGGGCGGAGATCCTCCGCGAGCTCACCGTCGTCGAGGAACGCGCGCGCCTCGCCCAGGAGCGGCTCAACCTGGCGGCGTCCGAAGCTCCGGATTTCAACCTGGACGGCCTGCGCGCGGCTGCCCGCGAGGCGTCATCCGAGCTGCGGTCGATCGAGTCTCAGCTCAAATCGATGCAGGCCGGCACGTTCTACGGCCCGGACGACTATCTGCGCTACCTGCAGGACGTGTTCCGCTACGAACAGCTGCTCGATCAGCAGGCCGAGGCCCTGGAGCGCCAGGCCGAAGCCGAGGCCGCCCTTGCGCCGGCTGAGGAGACCTACGCCGCGGCTCAGGCACGCGAGGCCGAGATCCGCGCACAGGAACAGCAGTTGCGCCTCGAGGAGCAGCTCTACGGCCTGCAGAAGCAGCGCGAGGCCCTCCTCGACGAGCTCAACAACCCACAGCGCTACGACTACACGGAAGAGATCTCGACCATGGAGCAGCGTGAGCGCGAGTTGCACGAGCGCCGGCTGCAGGCCATCGAGGAGCGGGTCACCGCTGAGCGGCAGGCGGCGCTCAAGATCCTGGAGGCGCGGATCCTCGAGGGCGGGGTCACTCCCGGCGAGGTCGAGGTCTACCGCGCGATGGCGGAGCGCTACGGGATGCTCGATCCGGCAACGATGTCGCTGATCAGGCAGGCCGACCAGCTCCTCGGCCGCGGATTCCAGCGCGCGCCGTTCCTGCCATCAGCCGGCGGACCGCAGATGACGCCGGCGCCTGCCCCGACGGGCAGCACGCTCAACCTGTACGGTGACCTGGTCGTACAGGGGTCCAACGTTGGCGATATCCTGAGCCAGGTCCAGAGGATGGTGCCCTGATGCCGACTGTGCCGATCGCCGTGAACGGAACCATCGTCAACGATGGGGAGACGCTCCTGGGCAGCCTGCGGGAGTGGCTGGGCCTGCCGCGCGCGGAACTGCCGCAGATCGCGCGCTATGGCGCCCACCCGCGAATCGGTAGCCCGCAGCGGGGCGGGCGCTCGCTGGGCCTGGAGATCGCGCTCAAGGGGGCCGACGTTGGGGCCCAGAGGCGGGCGCTCTATCGCGCTCTCGACTATGAGCGCGGAACGATGCGTCTCGTCGCCGGTGATGACTGGGTTGCCGGCGGAACCGGCAGAGTTTCGATATATGGACCGTGGGATGTCTATTATGACATCTACTCTGCCGCATGGCACGTACGCGATGTCGTCGACCCAAGCCTCGGCGGGCAATTGTCTTCCCCACCGGTCTTTTCTGCCGGTAGGGAAGCAGGTTCTGTGGCGATTAACGCAACGGAGAGCGGGCGTATTTTCGTTGCCGAGATGCTGCCTGCAGAGAGCGGATCTCTGGCTCTGTGGTGGAGACCCACTCATGACGCCCCAGACCATCCGGAATCGCACTTTGTGAGCTCATGTGGGCTCCTGTTGATGTATGACCCCGAGATACGCAAGATCCGGTTTGGAGACCGAACGAATGTGGCGGAGAGCCAGCAGCTCGGCTTCGCCGCCGGAGACTGGATCCACATCGTGTGTACGTGGGGCGACGGCTTGGCGCTTTATATCGATGGAGACCTCGCCGGCACGGCGATGTTCTATCAGCCGTACCTGGACATATGCGAGGCTGATCCGTCGGTGGCCGCCGACGAGTTCGCCGGTGACATCGAGGGGCTCGTTGTCGTCGAGTCGCAGCTGGAGGATGTTCACGTGGCGAGGCTCTACGGCGCGGCTCTCAACCCGCGGTGGATGGCGGTTGTGCCGCAGCCGGTGCGCGCGCTGTACGAGTCGGGCGTCGGTCTGAGCTCGCGTCTGGACTCGGACGGAGACACGCGTTGGCGCCGGCGAGACGGCGATTACGTGCACTATGAGCTCGACGACGACGCCGGCGAGTTCGACGTCGACAACCTCGGCGACGACGATGCGCACCCCGTCTTCTATCTTCGCCCCGATGACGCCAAGAGCGCCGGACAGATCTACGCCCGTTGGCGCCCACACCTGTGGACGTCGAGTGAGGGGAGCGGTGGACTGTACCCCGTGATGATCGGTCCGCTGAGCCTGACGGGCAAGGCGCAGGCCGACGGCGACGACATCCGCGTCTTTGTGGACGGGGTGGAGGTCGATCGCTGGCTAGGCGGGACGCTGGTGAGCTCCGTGCGCGTCTGGTACAACACGACCTTCGAGCCGGCCCTGACCATGAGCCTCGCCTCCGGCATTGACGATGCCGTGACGTCCCTGGTGGTCAACGGCGACATCAGCACGCTCCCGGTCGAGGGGTGCCTCTACGTCGGCACCGAGGCGATCACCTACACCGCGCGCAACGTGCGCACGGGCGAGATCTCCGGGCTGACGCGCGGCGCCAAGGGCACCTCCGCCGCAGCGCACAGCGCAAGCGCCACCGTGCACTGGGTCCAGCACGACGTCTGGGTCTACTATGGCGACAGCGCGATGACGGCGCCGACGGTGGATGACCGCTACAAGCCGACGCTCAATCTGTCCACGTCGACGAACGAGAGCTGGGTCTACGCTGAGTTCGGTGACGACGACGGGCTGCGCACCGGGGCGTGGGTCTTTGAGGGCGCCCGCAACGCCTACGGCTACTCGGGGGGGCTGTCCTCCTACACCGGCAACCGCGGCGCATCGGCCGATCCATGGGCCGAGATGGGCGTCTACCACGGCGGGATCGCGATCGGCTTCCTAAGCAACCACTGGTATCTCCGCAACCCGTGCGGTATCGCGCGGGTGCAGCTGCAGAACGGCGAGTGGAACGTCACCACCGATCGGATAGGGGACCCCCCCTATCTCTGGGACTGGCAGGTGGCCCTGCGCAGTAGCCCGGACGGCGAGTCGTGGGCCGTCGAGGATACGCTCGCGGATCCGGCGGCTTTCGACAGCTGGCAGAACTGGAGCATGGACGAGACCCCGCCGGCTGGCACGACCTACGCAAGCCTGTTTGTCTACGTGCGCGACGCCTACGGCGGCAGTGAGGACTATGAGGTCCACGTCGAGGTGGCGGACGCCGTCGTCACCCTGGATGCGTATCCGGTCGAGGTCGCCGGCGACGAGCAGGCCAACTATCCGCTGGACCTGACCATCGAGAACCAGGCTACGGGCCAGAGCGTACGGCTGACGCTGGGCATGGCCATCGGTGAGGTCCTGGTCCTGGACACTGACGCCAAGCTCATCGCTCGAGCGGACGGCAGCCAGCTCCCCAACGCGATCGTCAAGGACACGCCGCGCCGCGACTGGCTGCCGCTGCAGCCCGGCGCGAATCCCATCAGCCTCACCGACGCCGGCACGGTGCAGCTCAGCGTCGACGTCGTGTGGGATAGGAGGTTCTACGAATGACGCTCGTCAGCGCACGGGCCTTCTCCCCGGGCGGCACGTTCCTGACGGAGTTCGATGCGTTTCAGGTCAACTCCGTGGTCTGGCGCATCGAGACAGGCCAGTCCGAGCTGAGCGTGCCATACTCGAGCCCGCGGTGCACACGCACCAACCTCAAGGCGGGCAATCTGCTGTACCTGGAGTTCGAAGACCTCCCCCCGTTTGCCGGCGTGATGGGCCGGCGCAGCCGCGGCGACGACGAGGTGACCGTGCTGGCTGCCCAGCCGCGGAAGCTGCTCAGCTGGCGCTACAGCGACGGCGGACTGATCTACAGCGACACACGCAACGCCGTGGCCCGCTCCCTGCTGCGACTGGCCAACGGCATCCACGACACGCTGATCGACGCCGGCGCCCGCTATGCCTCGAGCGGGACCGTCTCGGCGGCCTACAACTACCAGCAGCTCGACACGATCCTCGACGACCTCGCGCGGGGAGAGGAGTACACGATCACGCCGTATCTGACCAACGTGGGCCGGCTGCGCTTCCTCCTCGACTGGTACACGCGCGCCGGGCGAGACCTCCGTGATCGCGTCGCCATGATTACCGGCGCCAACGTCACCTCCGTGACCCTCGACGATCAGGAGCCCTTCTACAACCACGTCCTGGTGATCGGCATCGGGGCCGACGACGAGGCGGATTGGGCGGCCAGGCCCGTGGCCACCGCGCTGAATCGGGACAGCCGTGATCGCCACGGGCTGCGGACCAAGGTGATCATGCGCAACGACGTGGCGGATCCGGACACGCTGCAGGCGATCGCCGACGACGAGCTGGTCCGGTCCGACTGGCCGCAGATGCGCGCCACCCTGGACGTCATCAGCGCCCCGCCGGCGCCCTATGGCGACTATGACGTGGGCGACATCGTCACGCTCGAGGCGCTCCAGGACCACGAAGAGTGGAGCTTCCGGGGCCCGGTCCGGATCCTGGCGCGCGAATGGACAGCGGACGACACGTGCGTGCTGGAGGTGGCCGAGTGGCTGGGCTGACGCAGCGCGACCACATCCCCGGCAACCTGCTCGACGAACTCGACGGGCTGAGGCAACGCGTCGCGGCGGTCGAGCGCACCGCGACCACGCCAACCGTCATCATCGGGGACGCCGCGGCGCTCATCGCGACGCACGCCTCCGACGCCGGCGCGCACCACAGCCCGGTGACGATCGGGGCGGGCGGCCTGAGCGCCAAGCTGGGGATCAGCGCCCAGACGCTCACCCTCGCCGACATCGCCCACGCCGAGCTCACCGCCATCGATGCGAATCAGCACATCGACCACACCAGCGTCAGCGTCCTGGCCGGCAACGGGCTCACCGGCGGCGGGACCATCGCAGCGTCGCGCACACTCCACCTGGACACGCCGGGCACGCTGACCGCCTCGACCACCAACAGCGCCACCGGGAACCACACGCACGCGATCACCAGCGCCTACGACGTGACGGACCCCTCGCCGTACTCGGCGATCTTGCGCAGCAACAACGCCGGGGGCATCACGCTGGCAGAGATGGCCACCATGCGGGTGACGTCGCACCTGATCCCCAAGCTCACCGACACCTATGACCTGGGGACGTCCACGC
>Ga0334895_1002131_pt1 | contig 17684 bp, 12 predicted proteins | sample GraSluR3_MG_7_FD_207229 | JGI IMG/M metagenome (GOLD analysis project Ga0334895, IMG submission 207229) | Sludge microbial communities from methane-producing bioreactor in Wageningen University, Netherlands - Granular Sludge_31_05-R3 | ecosystem: Engineered > Bioreactor > Anaerobic >... | reverse complement strand
TTTCCAAAAGGCTTGTCCGTGTTTTTGAGGTTTGCCGAGATGCGACTATCCCAGCTAAAGAGATCGTCTATCTTTCGTTCGGCAGAGCCGTGGCCGAACTTCATCTGCCATTTTTGGGAAAGACCAAAGCTAAGATTCGCCTGTTCTTGATTTCTCCTAACTGAGACTCCACCAAAGGAATAGAAGCGCTCATTGTCGGAATGATCAGGGATATAGGTGAGCCCCACGGATGGAGTCATAGTGTGGCGAATGGCAGAGACGAAAACCTCGTCGAAGGTCCTGATGCCATAGATATTGAAGCTGCTATTGATCGAGGCAGAGTAGTCGTTTCCTCTCACCCATTTCTTGTTTTCGCGATCTCGATCAAACCACACTTCGTTATAGTCTACGCTTTGCCTGAGATTGAGCCAGCCGCGATAGTTGAAGCTATTTGAGAGCCCCATGGATTGGCGGATGCCGGCGTGATGCTCTACGAGATATCTATCGGGATCATCGGGATCACGCGTGTTTGCCCAGATATAATCCATGGCGGAAGTATCTGATGTGTTTACATAACCCGTGTGATCCATGCGCACATTATAGTTGTAGCTTAGGCCGGAATACCAGACGGTGGCGGGAGCGCCAAGCAGCTCGTAAATTGGGCGGCTAGAGACATTCCAGGTGATCGAGGGCAAGCTTAGATTGGCAGTGTCGTTGACCAAATCCTGGTTGTATAGAGCGCCGGCGTTAAGGTATGTGGTGCCGATCGGCTTGCGATATGAGACGCTGGAGCTCAGTCTTTGGGCAAGAGATTCATCCACCAAGTCGCTGCCTTCCCAGATGCGTTTGTTGCTGATAAAATCCAGTGATACATCCAAAGCGGACTTTTCGGGAAGATCATGGTGATGATTTGCCCGTAATGACCAATCATACAGAGTTCCGGCATTGTTGATGTTCTTTTGATAGCTTGCGTTGAATGAGCCTGTATAGAGATAGCGTTTGATATAGCTCGAAGAGAGCTTTGCCTTCCATCCCGTTTTTTCCATGAGATCGATACCGGCAGTGAAATCTGCAAACTCCTTGTAGGGATAGTATACAGCGAGATCACGGATGTATTTGCCATCCACATTGTTGTAGCCGGGCTCAGGAATCAAGAAGCCGGGGTGGCGCCCACGTTTGATGCTCATTGTGATGAATGGGAAATAGAATATCGGCATGTGATTGACATATGCTACCACATGCTTGCCGACCACTTTGTCGCGCTGGTAGACGCGCATTTGCCTCGCCCAGAACCAATAGCTGGGGTCTTGCAGATCGCAAGTGGTGAAGCTGCCGCCGTCTATATCATAGGTGGAAGAGCCCACTTTACGAATCTCATCGCCGGCATAATAGCCATTTTCGATATAGCTCTGTCCCTGATTGAGATAGCCTGTCTGACTACGCATGTCATAGCGGACGTTTTCTCCGATCAGGAGCTGTCCATCATCTTGCATCAAGGTGACGCCAAAAGTGGTGGCTTGCTCATTCTTCAGATCCAGATATAGGGAATCCGCCTGAATCTGAGAAGCACCATAGTCAATGGAGGTGTTTCCAAAGAGCCAGATCTGTTCATCGGAATAGTATGCCCTGATGCTGTCTGCGGAATAAAAAAGCGAATCCAAAGTCCCGGTCGGATCCATCACGATATCCAAGCTATCTGCAAAGATGGCAGGATCAAAGTTGCCGAACTGAGGCTCTACGGGCACAGAGATCGGCTCATTTATGCCGTCTTCTGCAGAAAGCAGGGCAATCAAGAGGATGGCTAGCAGGACTATTATTCTTTTTTTATTCATCGTAGATTAACTTAAGATTTGCAGAGCCGTTTTCCGTCAAGGATTTCTAGCCGCCTTGAATGTGTGAGCGATATAAGCCGTTGTTTAGCCGGTCTTGACACCTTGAAGACAGCATCTCTTCCTGCCTGCAAATCTCTTTGTACGACGATCCGACAATCTCTTCTCGTGTCAATCAAAAAACCCGGAACCATTTGGCTCCGGGTCTGGGGTCTATACTTTGATTGTGTTATCTTCTTCCGCTCAGTTTTTGGGCTGTGCGCTTCTCTTTCTTGGTGGCGTGAGTGAGATCAATCACCAAGCTGCTGGAAATATAGATCGAGGAATAGGTGCCAATGATGACGCCAAGGCAGATCGCAAAAGCGAAGTCATTGAGCACAATCCCGCCGAACAGATTGAGCGACAGAGCTGTGATGAGGGTGGTTCCGGAAGTGATCACCGTGCGAGAAAGAGTCTCATTCAGAGAGAAGTTTATCACTTCATCAAGAGGTTCTTTCCGGCGAATCTTGAGATCTTCACGGATACGATCGAAGATCACGATGGTGTCGTTGATGCTGTATCCGACAATGGTCAAGAGAGCCGCAATGATCTGGATGGTGATCTCCTTGCCGGTGAGGGCAAAGATTCCCATGATGATGATGACATCATGAGCCAAAGCTGCAATCGCCATCAAGCCAAAGAGCAATTCAAAACGGAACCAAATGTATATAATCATCAGGATCAAGGCGATCACGACCGCCAGGATTGCATTGGTCCGCAGCTCGCTGCCGACTTTGGGACCTACTTCATAGATCTCCTCGATCACGTCCTGATTGATGTCCATGCCTTCTACATGCTTGGGGAAATTCTCGGTGATGATGCTAAGAATCTCGTTTTTGGCGTTTCCCGAAACTTCAGCGTCCGCAGTTTCGCTTTTGATCTTGATCATAAAGCTGGCATCCTGAACGGGACCTACATGCTGGATCTCTGCTTCGGGATAGCCATTATTCTTGAGGACATTGCGAAGTTCGTCTATCTGAATGGGCTCGACTGAGCTATCCAGAGCAGTGAGGTTGACCTTGGCTGCTACGCCGCTGGTGAAATCAATGCTCCAGTTCAGTCCACGAGCAAAGAGACCGATCAAGCCGGCTACTATGAGAATCAGAGATATCACATAAGCTATCTTGCGATACTTTACGAAGGGGATATTGGTGTTGTTAAATAATCTCATCTTTCTCTCCTATATGCTCAAAGACTTTTTGGTGCCGGTCACGATAAAGGTGTCGAAGATAGAACGGACAAAGACCAAGGCACAGAACATCGAGCCGATGATTCCGATCGTGAGAGTGATGGCAAATCCGCGGATGGGCCCTGTGCCAAACTGGTACAAGACGGCTGCGGCGATTAGAGTCGTGATATTGGCATCCCACACGGTAATTGTGGCGCGTTTGTATCCTGCATCTACAGCAGAACGAGGGGTCTTGCCATGATCAAGCTCTTCTCGGATTCTTTCAAAAACCAGCACGTTTGCATCCACTGCCATGCCAATGGTTAGGATGATTCCGGCGATTCCGGGCAAGGTCAGAGTGCCACCAAATGCGGTGAGCATCGCCAAAACAAAACCAACGTTGAAGATCAAGGCAAAATCCGTGATCAGTCCGGATAGCTTGTAATAGATCAACATGAAGACCATCACGATCGCCAGACCGATCAAGCCGGCTGTCGAGCCGCTGCGAATGCTGTCTGAGCCCAAGGTTGCGCCGATTATCGACGTGGAAGCCGGGCTGATGGGAGCAATAAGATTACCGGTGTTTAACACGATGGAAAGCTCGTTTGCTTCCGATGTGGTGAATCTTCCGGTGATCTGAGCTCTTCCGCCACCGATGCGCTCTTGGATGTTCGGTGCAGAATAGACGACTCCGTCAAGAACTATGGCAAGACGTCTGCCGACATTATCGGCTGTGACGCGCTCAAATTTGCGAGCTCCTTCGCGTTTCATTTCGATGGAGACATAAGGTTTGTTTGCGATGCGAGGATCTGTCGAGGTGGCTGAACCATACTCGACTCTGGCTCTCGCTATGTCAGCTCCGGAAAGCTCGACCGCTGAGGACAGGACATGAATCGGGCGATCAGCGCGAGGGTTCTCGGCATTTGCACGCTCCAAGGCCAGCTGCCATCCTGCAGGAATCATCTGCACAAAATCAGCATTACCAAGCAGCTCTTGGACAAGACGAACCGAATCAAACTGAACTTCATAATCCATCTGACCGGGACGAATCAAGCTGCTAAAGATGCCTAGATCCGAAGAAGCTTCATCATCGGCTTCTTCCAGAAGCTCTCGATCCAACTCTGCAAGTTCTTTAAGAGCAGGGAATCTATCGAGATTGGCATTGACGTTTGCATCGATTGAATCGAGCACGCGTCTTGTCTCATCAGGATTTGCCACTACTTTAAACTCAAGCATAGCTGTTTGTTTGATCAGATTCTCTGCAGCCTGAAAGTCACTAACTCCGGGCAATTGAACCATGATGCGATTCTCTCCGAGCTTCTGGATGGAAGGCTCGGCTACTCCAAACTGGTCGATACGTTCGCGGATTATCTTGATGTTTTGGTCTACCGCGCCGCGGGCATCAGCAGCAGAAAGCTCGGAAGTGTCCACTTCCAAGAGGATCTGCATGCCACCTTTGAGATCAAGCCCGAGCTTGAGCACGTGATTGGACCACCACCCAGGCAGATTCGGGATTGCCAAAGGAGCCAGATAAAATGCTGTCACGCATATGAATATGATTATTGAAAGACCACGCCAGGAAAATTTCTTCATTGGCTTTTGCTCCCTTTCTTATTAATTTTCACTTAAAAATACTGTGTCTGATCCAAAAGTCTGATCAGCCGCTATCCGTCAAGACATTTTTGTTATACGCTTATCAAGCAAATCCGCTCAAGTTGAGCCGGATACTAAAGCTCAGAAGCTCAAGCTAATCAGCTTCCGGGTTGTCAGAATCCATTCCTAGCTTTGATGCGTCTTAAAACCTACGGCTTTGTTCTCGTTTTGCCCCTGCACCTTCACTTCGCCATGTTGCTTCTCATATGCATCCATGTTCTTCTGCAAAAGCTGCAGGAGCTGCTTGGCATGACTTGGGGTCATCACTACTCTGGAATAGATCCTTGCATCAGGCAAGCCGGGTAGGATCCTGCCGCAATCCATGATAAACTCGGATGGTGAATTTGTAATCATGAAGAAATTTGCATAGATGCCTTCGCCGACCTTTTCGTCGATCTTGAGATTCAGCTGTTTCTGTTGTGGATTTTGATTTGCCATGGTATACTCCTTAGTCTGTAATATCTTGTATCTTCACTATAGTGCCCGTGCTTGAGATTTGGGTATATAGTTTTTGATAATGTAATGACTGCCTGCATATGTCGCTATTTGCGAGGATAATCAGGCGTTCCCGCGCTCTGCTGAGAGCGACGTTTAGCTTACGATCGGTTTTCCCTTCACTATCCAGAGCTTGAAGGCTTCGTAGTGAGCCCTGATTCTTTAGGGGAAAGCAGAGAATGATCAGATCCCTTTCGGAACCCTGAAATCTCTCCACAGTGTCGATGGTGATCCGAGGAAGCTCAGCGCGAAGAGCATGGATCATGACGCGATATGGCGCCACAATTCCGATCTCCGCAGAAGGATTCTGCACAGCTCCGGATTCCCGAAGTGTATTCACAATCTGCTTCACTGCCAGGATCTGCCGCTCATCCAGATAGTCCTTCTCAGAAGGGGGGCAATCCACCCAAGTCAGACGCTTTTGCAGATATCTTGGAACAGGATAGTCCGGCAAGGGCTCCATCTGCCGAGGCAATATCTCTGAGAGTTGATCCGAGTAATATGGAGAAACTAGTTTGGCTATCTCTTGATGCATTCGGTAGTGCCCAGTGAGCATACAAAAGTGCCGATTCCAGCCTTTGTTTTTATATACCCGACACAATCTCTCCATAAGCGATTGATTGATGGCATCATAGCAGAGCCCGTCCAAGGGGCTGGTCTTAAAAGTATAATCAAGCGGTGTCTGCACACTGATAGCGGGAAGCTGATTTTGGTCCCCGATAGCGATGCATTTGGTAGCGAGATCCATCAGAGGCAGCGCTGAGCTTTCCAGGATCTGTGATGCTTCGTCTATGATCATCTCGTCCAGCTTACAAAAACATTTCAGATCCTTATACCAACTGATGGCGCTTTGGATGGTCGCCACGTAGATCCGGTTTTCCCTGAGCAAGTCCTCTATCTCATGATAACGCATCTCTTGGATCTTTGATGAGAGCAGCTCTTCTTTGACAAGCTGAGAGTTTCCCGTGCGCAAAAACGGGACATTGCGCTCTCTAAGACAGAGGCATATCTCGTCGACAGCCCGATTTGTGAAGCTGAGTATCAGCAGCTTACGATCTGTATTAACAAAAAGATTCTCCACATAGGAGCCGATCAATCCTGAGGTCTTCCCTGTGCCGGGAGGGCCTTGGATGAGATAGAGTTCCTTGGCAGCGCGCATCCGTCCCAGAACTTTTTCCTTTTCGTCCTTAGGCTCGGAATCCACCGCTTCAGCTTGCGGTTCTCGCAGCCCAAAATACAAATCCCGCCTATCTTTATCCATCTCCAAGAAGGAGGTCAAAGAACTAAAGGGCGCATAGACAAAGCTCTCAATCAGATCATGCTCCAAGGCCCAAAGAGCGTCCTTAGCAAATGCCCGATGAGTTCCTCCTCGCAGGGAGACCAATAGGCTCTGTGGCGTGATCTCAACGAGGACACCACGCATTACTTCCTGATGCTCCACCGATCGATCCTGTCGGTAAACCAATACAATATCGCCTTGGCGAAAGTCTGTGCTTGCGCTGTTTTCACAGGGCTTGAGCTTGATCTCATTTTGCTCTTGGGAGATGAGCGTGAGATCTGTGACTATCTTGCCTGCTTTCTCGGCTCTTGATCTTCGCCACAGGGCATTGTGCCCAAGGCTGTCGACCGATGCATCAGCGCCAAGCTTGACATGCCAGATCTCTCTTGCTGCCCGTTTTATCCCTTCGCAAAACCACTGGTATTCATAGTTCTCTATCCCCTTAATAAGCTTCTGAAAGCGCCCTAATGCTGTGCGACTGAAGACGCTGTAGCTATCCCCGCTTTGTTTGATCAGCCAATCAAAGAAAAGCTGTGGTTCTTCACATAATAGACGCATGATGCCCACGATTCTGTTTCGGCAGTGCATCAGATTCTGCTCCAATAGCGGCATGTTTGCCACATTTCTCAGCGGCTTCTGAGCAGCGCCTGAGTAGAAGATGCTGCTGGTGCCGAGCTTGGCATTGCCATAGGCACTACGGATGATCATGTTATAGGCGACCACCTGATATCTTTGCGACGGCCACACATCATGAGGATGCGGCTTCCCGCTCTTGAGCTCACAGATGCTAAGCTTCTTGTTTTGATAATACAAAAGGTCGAGCCGACCTTGCAGACCATATTCCGGGCAGAGGAAACTGGGCTCCAGAAGATGCTCATAATCCCGAATTCCGGCACAATAATCACGAATCACAGGCTGATGAGTCTTCTCGATGTCATGGTAGATGCGTGCTACCGCGGCAGAGCCAAGGGCGGTCAATGGGATTGCCATGGATCTCATCGCTTGTTTAAAAAGATCCAAAAATTCTTGGCGGGGCTGATGAATCACTTCATCAAAGATGCTGTTTGCAATCTTGCCCAAGAGCATCTTCTCGGATGATGCTTCGCGAAAGATCCTGCTGAGAATATAGAGCTCAGGATAGGAGCTTCCTTCTGTCATACATTCCGCCACGGATGAGGCATCAACCAAGAAGTCGGGCTCCAAGACGACCAAGCTGCGGGGGTTGTCGATAAAATAGTTTTCCTTCCCGGCAACTTCGCTTAGATAGTGACAATTCAGGTTTGCATAGCGCCAGAGACTCGGCATGAGGGTGCTATATTTGGCCTTCGAGGGATTCTTGGCATCATCGCGGAGTAGGATGCTGACTCCGACGCCGTCTTCCGTCACCGCATCAAGCTCCAATCCACTGACTCTTCCCGCATTCATATACGGTTTCCAGCTTTTAATCAAACAGGCAAAACTGCGTTTTTTTGACTTCGGCTTTTCCGCAAAAGGCAGAGCATCTTTGAGCCTTTCCTCCAGCTCCGCGTGGACAAATCCTTCACAAAGATGCTGCAGAAACCGATATATACACAAAGCCCCGGATTCCGCTTCTGCCATGCCAAGATCAGTTGCATCCGAATGAGCGGCTTTGTTTGCCAGAATGCGAAGCTTGTTTGTCTGATCCACGATCTGCTCCGGAAGGGGACTAGTATCGTGATAATATTGCATGCGGGCAAAGAGTCCGTTGAAGCTCTGCGGGACATCACAAAGCAGCTCTTTGTAGATCTCCTCTAGGATCTGCCTCTCAAAGATAAGGATAGTTCCGACACTTTGCTCTGTTGACAAGATCTCCAGAAGTCTTTGTGCCAAATCAGCAGCCCGAGCAAGATCCATCTAAATATCGCTATCCTCGCCCCTGTCAAAGAAGGCTTTCACAAAGCGTACTGCACTGAAGTTTTCGATGTCATCGATGCCTTCTCCGACCCCAAGGAGGCGCACAGGAATACTCAGATTTTGTTTCACATTAAAGATGATGCCGCCCTTGGCTGTGCCATCAAACTTCGTCAGCGCGATGCCGGTAAGCTTGATGGATTCGTCGAAGTGCTTCGCTTGGGATATGGCGTTTTGGCCGGTGGTGCTATCCACCACAAGGATCGTCTCATGAGGAGCATCAGCACAAGCTTTTTTGATGCTGCGATCGATCTTTGCCAGCTCTTTCATCAGGCGTTCTTTGGTGTGCTGCCTTCCGGCAGTATCGATCAGGACGACGTCATAAGCTTTTGCCACGGCTGATGCCACTCCGTCATAGATCACTGCTGCAGGATCCCGATCAGGCTCGGAGCGGAGGATCTCCACTCCCGCTCTTTCTGCCCAGATAGCCACTTGCTCGATTGCCGCGGCCCTGAATGTATCGCCTGCCACGATCAAGACCTTCCTACCTGCTTGGGCAAAGCGATTTGCCACTTTCCCGATCGTGGTGGTCTTGCCGGTGCCATTGACGCCCACAAAGGCGATCACGTGGGGCTTGTGATCCGGGATATCAAAGAAATCAGTCTCATCCTCAACGTCTTTGAAGAGAAGGCTTTGCATGATATCCACAAGATAGATCTGCACTACTTCGGGATCGGATATCTTGTCTATTCGGATCTCTTCTCTGAGCTCTTCCAAAAGGCGTACAGCCATTTCTGCGCCTGTGTCGTTTTTGATCATGATCTCTTCGATCTCGTCAAAAAGCTCTTCGTCCACGACCCCGCGAACCTTGATTACTTCGGATATTTTATCTATGAATCCGGATTTGGATTTGCTTAGTTTCTCACGTAGGTTTTTCAGTTTGCTCAACATGGTTTACTCCGTTTCCTTGTGATTCTCATTGACATCTTAATACTGTGAGATAAGTTTGCAACATGGGAGATGTCGTCAATGAAAATTATCCCAAGGCATGACTCCCGACCATATAAACACAATGAAATTATCGAGGAACCATGAACAGATTTAGGATTCAACACATCTTGATTGTAGTCTTCCCGATCTTGGGAGCATTGGTCAGCGGCATCCTTCAAAAGGAAGATCCCGCTCACAGTGGACCCCGCCTGATGCATATCGGCATTTTTATCAGCATTTATATGGGCATCATGACCCTGTTTTTAAGATATCTGGGCGGCAAATACAGCTACTATCTGGGCGCTTTCTTGGCGCTAATCTTTAGCATTCCGCTTCACATCGCGCTCAGCTCCCCGATCAGCATCTTCCCCATTTTGCTGCTTAATCTCGCATATGGCTTTGTCAGCATTCTCATGATCCGCTATCTTTTCTATATCAAGACTCTCTTTCGGATGCGCACTTTGCTTTTGGGCGCAGCGGGGGCTCTGTGCTTTGGATTCTATCTATCTGCCATTTATAGAATGCTCTCCATCCCCTTGCCGGCGGATTTCTGGAGTCCGATCTTGATGTATGGTCTGATCCTATATGTTTTTATGGGTTTTGGAATGTCCATGGCTGATCTGATGCTTCTGCGCATTGAGGTTGGTCAGCTTCGCAAGGGAGATGAATCTACCAATGATTAGTGACAGAGATTTCTTTGTGGTTGAGCCCGCTGAAGGCTCTCTCTTAAATGATGTCTTTGCCGATGAGCACGATCTCTATCTCGAGATCGGATCCGGCAAAGGAGAATTTATCTCCCGCTATCCGATCAGCCACCCTGAATGGAATTTTATAGGCATCGAAATGAGCGAAAAGCGGATCCAAAACTGCCTTCGCAAGCTTAGTGTGGATCGCAATCCAAACGTCCGCCTAATCAGAAGATATGTAGACGCACAGATCTCCGGCTGGTTTTCCAAAGCAAGCCTATCCGGAGTTTTCATCCAACACCCCGATCCGTGGCCAAAGCGCCGGCATCACCGCAGACGCCTGATCCAGCAAGACTTTCTGGATGCTCTGGCAGATGTCCTAAAACACAAAGCCCAGGTTCAAGTCTCGACAGATCACGCCGAATATGCAAATTGGATCTTGGAGGAATTCTTGCAAAACCCACACTTCAGTTCTCTGCAAGACGACCCCATCCAGATGCATCCAAACCTGGATGATCACATCGTCACATGGTTTGAAGAGGAGCAAAAACGCCAAGGTTACCATCCTCACTTCATGCTATTTGAGCGAATCTAAGGAGCTGACATGCAATATGATTTCAGTAGCAATCCTCAAGTAAATCGAACCCTCAACGAAGTGGTAGACACGATCTCAAAGATGGCAGAAGATCAGCTGAAACACATTCAGCAACTCACCAAGATTGGGCAGTCCCTCTCCTCAGAGACTGATCTCGACAAGATCTTCGACATGATCCTTGACGAGGGCGTAGCTTTCACCAAAGCTGATGGAGCCACCATATACAAGGTCAACGACGATGCTACTGCCTTGGATTTTGAACTGGTCTACAATGCCACTCTTTCCACCCGCCAAGGCGGCTCACATGGCAAAGTAGATTGGCCTGCCGTGCCTTTATATGACGAAGATGGCAATCCCAAGCTCTCGCATATCGTGTCTGCGGTCTATCACAAAAAACACAGCTTGGTCTTTGATGATGTCTATGAAGCCAAAGGTTATGACATCAGTGGCACCGTGAGATTTGATCAAAGCACAAACTACCGCTGCAAAGCCATGCTCACTATCCCGCTCAAAGATCATGAAGACACAGTCTTGGGCGTGATCCAATTTATCAATCCCATCGACGATGATGGCCATGTCACCAGCTTTAGTCCTGAGCACAAAGCCATGCTGTCATCTTTGGCATCTCAGGCTGCCATTGCCCTCTCAAACCGCCGTTTGATCGGCAGCTTGGAAGGACTTCTGATGGAATTTATGCGATCCATCGCCGGTGCTATCGAGCGCAAGAGCAAATACAGCTCAGCGCACATCACCAGAGTAGCTCAACTCACGGACATGATGGCTGAGCGCATCAATCAAGATAGCCAGGGTGCCTTTGCCGACGTGCATTTCTCCGATGACGAACTCAAAGAGATATCCATGGCAGGATGGATGCATGATGTGGGCAAGATCATCACTCCGGAATTTGTGATGGACAAAAGCACAAAATTAGAGCGCATCATGGATGGCATCGAGATCATCATCCAACGCATCACCACTATGAAGACACTGCTCAAATACATCCGCCATAAAATGGATAAAGCAGAATACACAGTTTTTTGCAAAGAGCATTTCCCTGCCCCGATGCAAGAAGATCCCTTTTTGTATCTGGATCAAGTGGCTGCCTTCATCCGGGATCTGAATATCGGAGCAGAATTTGTCAGTGATGAAGATATCGCCCGTATGAATGAAATCGCTACGATCAATTTTCGCTATGAAGACATATCATACTTTGTCCTAGATGAATCAGATGTCGAGAATCTCAGCATTCGCAGAGGAACTCTAAATCCCGAAGAACTCAAGATTATGCGAGCTCATGTATCTGTCACTTGGGAGATGCTCTCAAAGCTCAGCTTTCCCAAAAAGTATAAGAACGTAGCATTTTATGCCGCTACTCATCACGAAGCTCTCAATGGAAAAGGATATCCCAAAGGGCTGGACAAAGACGACCTTCCGCTACAATCTCGGATGATCGCGGTGGCAGATATTTTTGAAGCCCTCACTTCGGCAGATCGCCCCTACAAAACACCCAAAAGCCTCTCTGAATCACTGGGCATCATGGCAAACATGGTAAAATTCGGACACCTGGATAAGGATCTGGTGGATTTCTTTATGGACAGCGGACTCTATATGCAATACGCTCACGAATATATGAAACCCGAGCAGATAGACAACCCCAATATCACAGAAATCAAGAGTAAATATCAGCTTGGCTAAGATTCCACTTTACTTAGCGCCCCTGGCGGGATACACAGACCAAGCGTTTCGCAGATTGTGCAAGGATTTCCGGGTGGACTTCTTGGTGAGCGAAATGGTGAGTGCCGATGGCCTGATCCGAGACAAAGCTAAGACCGTTAACTATGTATATTTTACTGATTATGAGCGCCCCTACGGCGTGCAGATTTTCGGATCCGATCCACAGGTCATGGCAAAAGCTGCTGAAACGCTCATCTCTTTCCGCCCTGATTTCGTGGACATAAACATGGGCTGTCCGGTCAAAAAAGTAGTAAAACGAGGAGCAGGCTCTGCCCTCATGAAAGATCCCCAAAAGGCAAGCGAGATCGTGCGCGAAGTCAAAAAAGCACTGGGTGATGCCATCCCGCTCTCAGTAAAATTTCGCAGTGGCTGGGATGCTCAAAACCAAAACTATCGGGATTTTGGATTGATGATGCAAGACGCGGGAGCTGACCTACTCTGCTTGCACGCACGCACTCAAAAACAGATGTTTTCAGGACACGCCAATTGGGAGCATATCCGCATACTCAAAAAAGCAGTATCGATCCCTCTTATCGGCAATGGTGATGTAGACAGCCCGGAATCTGCTCAAAGAATGATCCGTGACACCGGCTGCGACGCCATCATGATCGGCAGAGGAGCCTTGGGAAGACCCTGGCTTTTCGGACAGATAAAGGACTACTTTGACACCGGAAACTATAGCCCCGCTACCAAGGATATGATCTTTTATACAGCACAGAAGCATTTGGAATATGCCCTCATGTCTAAAGAAGAATTTGTGGTGGTACGCGAGATGAGATCTCAGCTCTGTCACTATATAAAAGGTATGCCGGGAGGCAAAGAGCTGCGCGCCAAGATCAACCACGCCCAATCCGCTGATGAAATCAAGAGCATGATCCGGGAGTTTTTGCAGTCCAGTCTGTGAGCATAATGCCCAATAATGGCTGACGGTCATGATATGGAATGACTAATCTAGGGCTGGTCATGCCAAGCCTTGGGCTGAATTGGGATATGCGCAGCAAAGATGATATGCATGGCGCAGCGACTTCTAAATTATCAATCCTCAGTCCGAATTTCGGCGTAGCTGCAAATCGCCTAAGTCCTTATTTTCTCACCGCTTGCACGCTCGACCGGTGAGCGAGGGGTGAGGGTGGCATGAGCAACCCATATTTTGCAAGCACTTACGAGCCTGATTTTTGATAAATTAGCGCCATATATGTTTCATGATATATCAATCTTTTCGGTTGCCGCAGGTCGCCAAGAAACACTTAAAGATCTAGCAGGATCTGTTCTGTGTCGGACTCAGTATCCAGCTTGCCCACTCCGAGTCCAAGAAGTCTCACTTTCCTTGTCGGATCCCAATTTGCGATCAGCAGTTGTTCGCCATATTGATATAGCATTTCCCCATCATTTGTCATCAGCGATAGGGGTATGCTGCGCGTGATCATCTCAAAATTGTCATATTTAATCTTCAGCACCAGGTTTTGCCCTTGGATCTTCTTGGCCATCATTCTTCCCGCAAGGCGATCTGAGATTTTGCGCAATCTTTTCAGCAGTTCATTGAGATCTCCGATATCCTCGGAAAAGGTATTTTCGCAGCTGATCGATTTCGGATCCCAAGAGCTGATTATCGCTCGATTGTCCATGCCTCGGACCACATTGTAATAGAAGTATCCGGCTTTGCCAAAGACTCTCACCATCTCAGCAAGATCTCTCTCAAAGAGATCCTTTCCATTGTGGATGCCCATCTTTTTCATGCGAGCGGCTGTGACTTTGCCGATGCCGTGAAATTTACCGATTGGCAGCTTAAACAGTATCTCTTCAGCGTTTTCTGGCGTAATCACCGTGAGTCCGTCGGGTTTGTCCATGTCGGAGCCGATTTTCGCCAGAAACTTGTTGTAGGAAACTCCCGCGGAGCAGGTGAGGGCGGTTCTTTTTAGGATTTCTTTTTTGATCCATTTTGCGAGCTTGACCGCGTCTTCTTCGTCAAAGTTGTTTTGGGTCACATCCAGATAGGCTTCATCGAGGCTGAGGGGCTCCACCATGTCAGTCACCTGATAAAAGACTTCTCTTATGGTTTGCGAGATTTCCTTGTAGAGATGGAAATTGCTATGAACAAAGACAGCCTGGGGGCAAAGTTTCCAAGCTTGAAAAGAGGACATGCCGCTGTGGATTCCAAATTTGCGCGCTTCATAGGAGCAGGTGGAGACCACTCCTCTGCCTTTGGGGGAGCCTCCCACAATCACGCACTTCCCCATTAGAGATGGATCCTCCCGAATCTCTATTGCCGCAAAATACGCGTCCATGTCCACGTGTATGATCTTCTTCATGGATCAATGTCTATTGGCTATGCATATTTGGTCAAGTCCAAATATAAGTTCTCACCCAAACCTTCAAATCAGTATCACGTGTCACAGTGGTCTTATTGGCTTATCAGGCAGAGAGATAGATAGGACTGGCTTTGGATTGTGTCACAGTGGTCTTTGGACGTTTCTGGACGTTTTGTATCACGATTATTGCAAATTTGCTCTGTTTATGGACTGGTTTCGGATGATCAGATTTTTGGGAGAACTCATCAGATTTGTTAACGCTTTTATTGTCACAGTGCTGGGTGGTGTGGGAGAATTGGAACAAGTCTGAATTCGGTCTAAGGCGCTTTGGGAAAAGTCTTTATGCTATTTGTTTATGGGCTTTGAGCAGGGGTTTGCTTCACTGGTTCTTATGCTTCTGTCTGGTTCTTGGGGAATAAAGGATGAAGGGTCTATAGATAAAAGATGATCGGATCGCTAAGCAGGATTTGTCTGGCAGATTTCTTGCATTCTCAGCGCATTCACGGCAGAAAGGACTTCCCAACTTATTGCAGTACAGGATAGTAGAACCTAATACTACAATAAGGGAGGCGCTGATGAAAGCGACTTTTGAAGCTCATCGGAAGGATATTCAGGGGCATGACCACTGTGACAAATTAGGCACTGCGACAATTGTCACAGTGGTACAGAATGAGGGTAAAACGCCGGAGATGCTGATTGGGAGAGGCTTAAAGCACAGTGACAAATTAAACGTGGAGAATTATGTCACAGTGCCTGCTAACAGCAACCCGATATCTGGTTTCGAGGGAAAACTAGTAAATTGTGCCGATGATGCACTTATCACTGTAGACGGACATTTGACTGCAACTGATGAAGCTAAAGAACCTACAGAAGCAGAGCATCCGGATCTGAGTAAAGATGCCAATCTGCCTTTGCGTAGATTGGAAGAGGCAAAGCTGCTGGGACATTTCTGCACTGTTGTGCTGAACCGGCTGCGTGATTGTGAGTCCAGAACTGAGGAATGGAAACAGATAGTGCTTGATTACAACCGTGGATTATTGGTGCCGGAACTGTATCAAATGCGGAACAAACGCTGTGAGCGGACTATCCGCACCTGGATAGAGCAATATCTGCAATCGGACTACAACATGTTTGCTCTTGTACACAGCAATTGGAACACTATCCGGAAACGCAGGGTATCAGAGCTTGAGAGCCAAATCCTGCTGAGCATGCTACTGCATCCCAATCGTATCAAGATCGGTTCCGCCATCAAACTGCTGAAAGCCCAAGCCCGGCTTGGCTACTTTGAATCGAGGAGCAGCATTCCCACCCTGAGAAGGTGGTGCACAGACTTCAGGAATAACAATCCAGATATCTGGCAACAGGCTCGCATGGGCAGCAAGTTTGTGGCAGAGCATATCATCAAGACCATCCACAGAGACAGCAGCTTGCTCAAGGTTGGTGATGTCTGGGTTGCGGATGGACACAAGCTTGCCTTTGATATCCTTGATCCCAAAACCGGTAAGGCAAAGCGGATGATGTTGATTCTGGTGCTGGATTGGGCAAGCCGTTATCCGGTGGGAGCTTCTCTTGCCTTTACCGAGGATAGTCAGCATATCCTGGCTGCCTTCCGCAACGGCTTTCTGAATACAGCCCAGTGGCAAGATAGGGATAGCAATACCAATGTCAACGCCAGAGAAGAAACCAACCAGCCCTTTGCCTTCTTACCCCGATATGTCTATCTGGATAATGGCAAAGCCTTCAAGAGTAAGCTCTTTCATGACAAATGGGAAAACCATGATCTGGCAAAGGAACTGGGAGGTATCTTTCCCAAGCTGAAGATCGAGGCGGTGTTTGCCGAAAGCTATAATGCCAAGGCCAAGGTGATAGAGCGGTTCTTTCAGACCTTTCAGGAGCAGTTTGAACGCTTCGTCTCATCTTTCCGGGGTGCAGCAGTGGAGGATAAACCTGCCACCCTGATGCGTAACGAGAAGTGGGCAAAGAAGCTCTACAAAACCGAGCCACCTACAATAGATGAAGCCATGAGCATGATAGGCTTCTACATCAGACATATTTATGGTGAGACGCCGCATTGTGCTTTGGCTGGCAAGACACCCTGGGATGTATTCAGGACTGCTGAGATCGCAGGCGAGCGATTCATTGAGCCCTCTGAACTGAACTTCCTGATGCTCTCGGCAGAGAGAAAGGCAGTTCGCAATGAAGGCATCGTCTGGGGCAAACTGCATTACTGGCATCCTGACCTGATTTATCACATCGGCAAGCCCATCATCTTTCGCTATGATCCGGCAGACATCAGATGGATACTGGTCTATGATACCAAGGACAAGTTCATCTGCCAGGCAGAACTGCGCCGGGCACAACATCCCTTTATCAAGCTGGCAGCCGATCAGCCCATTGCCCGGAGGGAGTTGGACAAGGAATACCGGCAGATCAAGAAGCTGCAAAGGCAAACAGAGCAGAGAACCAGAATATTGGTTAAGAACACTCAGGAGGCTGTGGATAGGCTGCTCAGTCCCCATATCAAAACAACCACTCAAGCTGCCAATCCCACCTTCATCCAGACACCGATGCTTACAGCACCCCAAGCAGTTATTGATGAATCAGAGCAGAGCGACGGAACAAAGAGCTTTGCCGAAATGCTCAGGCTTGCCGGAATCAGATAGGAGACACAAGATGAAACAATCCAAAAGACCATTACACGTAAAAATGGACAAGAAGTTTATCTAAATAATTCTTGACAAATTAGTTAGATCTATGATTATGCCTCAATCAATACACAGGAGCTAATCATGGAAAGCAAACCCTAACTTTCGCAGATCAAGAGATTGCCAATCGTTTGGCAAGCCGCAAACACTTCCTTAAAGACGTGGATCAATTGCTGGACTGGAAGAGGATCAACAAATTGATCAGCAAAGTTGAGATCAGAAGGACCTCTGTAGCCGGGAGAGACGCATATTCGGCAGAAGTGATGTTTCGGATCATGTTAGTTCAGGCTTGGTACAAGTTATCTGATTACCAGATGGAAGAGCAGCTTGTCTATAATACGATGTTCCTGT
>Ga0334895_1002130_pt1 | contig 17685 bp, 18 predicted proteins | sample GraSluR3_MG_7_FD_207229 | JGI IMG/M metagenome (GOLD analysis project Ga0334895, IMG submission 207229) | Sludge microbial communities from methane-producing bioreactor in Wageningen University, Netherlands - Granular Sludge_31_05-R3 | ecosystem: Engineered > Bioreactor > Anaerobic >... | reverse complement strand
GCAGAATGTGGTTCGCCCTTGGATTCCAGGATACTATAGTACTGAATTTAAGCAACAACGCAATCAACAACACACAATTACTGGATTTGTCTGCCCATTACCTCGTTACACCTAATTTTATGGTGTTTGGACAGTTTGATACAATAAACTTCAGTCTGTTTGAATTGAACATCGGCGGAAAGATTCGAATCCTGTAAGACGACGTGGGAAAGCTCTCGCGTAACAAAGGAGACTGTTTATTATGAAAAGAACAAATATATTGATAAGTAAACTACTTGTTAGTGTCGGTATGCTGCTGATAGTAGGAACTCTTGTTGCTGGTGATATCCACACGATTGCTGGAGGCGGATCACCTGAGCAGATGGCTGCCATACTTGAAGTGACGGAAGACTCAAACATCCGCGATGCTGATGGATGGATAGCCCTTCACCATGCAGCACGATACAACACTGCAGAGGTAATAAAATTGCTGTTGGATGCAAATGCGGATGTCAATGCAGCATCTCCCGAAGGGGTTACTCCCTTCATGCTTGCCATGCTCAATCCTGCTGTACGGAAAGAAGCATCGAATCTTATTGATCTCTTTGTCGAGTATGGTGCTGATACCAATGCGCAGGATAACCAGGGATGGACGCCACTGCTCTATGCAGCCCGTTATAATCAAACTGCACCTGCTATGCTATCAGGACTTATAAAAGCAGGGGTTGATATAGACATCAGAACTGAGAAGGGATTGTTACCATTATTTTATGAGGCACGGTTTTCAGAAGCTTTATCTAATGCGGTACAACTGTTTAGATCAGAATATTATGATACCGAATACGTTACCGACGTTACCAGTCCCGATGGCAAAGCCGCAATCATGTATGCAGCGGCGAATAAAAGTCCAAGAATCACCGCTTTACAATTTCTCCTCTACTCAGGAAACATGGGCTTCGGTGGAAAAACAGATGACCATGGCAATACACCGCTTATGATCGCATTGGCCAACCATGGTATCCCTCGTGCGGTGGGATATCTCTTGGATTCAACTCCGAGAATCGTAGCCTATGAATCAGATTACCATCCACACAAACCCAATGATGCTGGATGGACAGCTTTAATGATCGCAGCCAGACACAATACCGATCCCGAGAATATTGCGTTATTGATCGACCCCGCTCCGCAAGCAAAATACAACAAAGCAAAAGTAAATGATTCACTACCGGAGAATGAATGGACCCCTCTGATGCTAGCGGCCAGATATGCTGAAAATCCTGAGACAATCCATTTGCTACTTGAATCTGGAGCAGAGGTAAATGCCCGCTCCCAAGAAGGATTAACCGCACTTATGACAGCAACGGCTAATCCCAATCCGGAAGTGTTAGCAACGTTGCTTGAACATGGGGCGGATCCGAATGTCGTGGACAACTATGGTTGGAGTGCACGAGACTATGCCGTAAAGCGAAATGCAGCGGAAGGTATCGTTGAGAAACTGAATGAATACGTGGATAACGGAACCATAACGGAGTAGCAGAAAACTACCCTATATGAATTGAGAGCACCAGAAATGGTGCTCGTTATTTACGCCAAAGAGGATTCGAACCTCTGACCCACAGCTTAGAAGGCTGTTGCTCTATCCAACTGAGCTATTGGCGCGCTATGCATTTTCGGGGCGAGAGGACTCGAACCTCCGATTTCTTGCTCCCAAAGCAAGCGCCTTAGCCACTAGGCAACGCCCCGTCGATATGCGTAACGGGTGGAGTATACCGAGTTTCACTGACAAGCGTCAAGAGAAGCACCTTGACAGAATGAGGTAATTTCGGTCAATTAGGCAACAAGAGGAGCCCATGAAACTATCCAAGAAAGATCGAGCTATACAAGTATATCATATCCTTGATGAAGCTAGTCCATCAGTTATCACGTTTCTTGAGCAGACAGATCCGTTTCGTCTACTTATCAGCGTCATACTGTCAGCCCAGACCACCGATCGACAAGTAAACGAAGTCGCAACCGTACTGTTTGCAACCTACCCTACCGTAGAATCATTGGCACATGCAGATAGCGAATCAGTTAAACAAATCATTCGAAGCACCGGATACTTCAATGCAAAGACAAAGAATATCATCGGAACAGCCAAGGCTCTCCTTGATGATCATGGCGGCAACGTACCTTTCAGTATGGATGAGCTGGTGAAGCTACCAGGTGTCGGCAGAAAAACAGCAGGGGTAATCATAGGTCAACTGGACAATCAGCCTGCCATCATCGTTGATACCCACTTTAAACGAGTAGTGCAGCGATTAGGACTTACCGAAAATTCCGATCCACAACGAATAGAACGGGAGGTTGCATTGCTGCTCCCTCCCGCACATCATTACCGGTTTTCTATGACGGCAAATCTCCATGGACGGCAGACCTGCCACGCCAGAAAACCACTGTGTAGAACCTGTCTTATAGCACCGTTGTGTAACAGTTTCCCGATTCAGTGATCACAGACATTTACTCCAGACTCCAGAGTACCTGCCAAATAATCGGTGACCAGCTCCTCAGGCGTTTTTGAAGGAGCTCCGATTACCACCTCAATACCCTGTGCTTTGAAGAGGTTCTGTGCAGACATACCCATACCGCCGGCAATGATCATATGAACTCCAATTTCTCCGAGAAATCTGGGAAGAACACCCGGTTCGTGTTTTGGAGCAGGGATCTCTTCAGAACCAGTTATCTGCTTTGTTTGATCATCAACTTCGATAATGGAAAAAGCCCGGCAATGGCCAAAATGAAGATTCAGTTTTCCGTCCGCTGTGGGAATTGCAATTTTCATGATTTACTCCTTGTAGTATGTAATGCTTCAGCAATCGATTGATATGTCTGAGCAATAGGGGATCCGTTGAAACGCTGAACATATGGCATGCCGGCATCTCCAGATATGCCAAATGAAGAATCAATGGGAATAGAACCGAGGAAAGGCACTTTATACTTCTCAGCAAGTTTCTTTCCTCCTCCCGTTCTAAAGATATCGGTGGTGGTATGGCAATGGGGGCACACAAACCCACTCATGTTCTCAACAATGCCGACAACCGGCATCTCCATCTGACGACAGAAATTGATTGATCGGGAAACATCCACAGTCGCCACCTGTTGAGGAGTAGTCACCAGTACAGCTTCTGCCTTTTCCTTCAACTGCTGAGCCACCGACAATGGTTCGTCTCCGGTCCCCGGGGGACAGTCAATGATCAGATAATCTAGCGGACCCCAGGCAACATCGTTCAGAAACTGCTCAATGAGCGAATTTTTCAAAGGTCCCCGCCATACTACCGGATCATCAGCGTGATGCAGAAGAAATCCAATAGACATCACCTCGAGATTGTACATATCACCGAGGATAACCGGTTGAATGCCGTCAGCGGCATTCATGACCGTCACATCGGGGAGATTCAGCATGGTGGGAATACTCGGTCCATGGATATCCACATCGACTAAGCCTACTTTGAATCCTTTTGCTGCAAGAGAAAGAGCTAAATTAACCGCTACGGTACTTTTCCCTACACCACCTTTACCACTCATAACCATAATCGTTCGGCGTTTCCCCGGTGGTGTGTTATCACTTTTTGACCGGTCAGAAACATCAACTACCTGATGCTCGGGACCCTTTGCAGCACGAATTTCCATATCTGCCAAAGCGGAACGAAGTACCATCAGAGCCAGAGTAATACAATGCAGCGAATCCTGTGGAAAATTATCAAGATTCTTGAGGATATCATCATCCTGCAAAGCCTTCGCTTCCTGTACCTTCATCCCTTCTACACGAGATGCGACAGCAGCTCCGGCACGCATTGACGCATGACATCCATCAGTAATAAATGAAGCACTGATAATTTCATCAGCATTACCGGTGAGCCACATCTCAAGAGTATCTCCGCAAATTCCAGTCTGACGGGCATTACCATCAGGTTTTCTTAGTGGTCCAAAATTTGCAGGAACTTCTCTGACCCGTTCTTTCACAGTCTTGTCCATACATTCTCCCATATCTGTTTTATACGTTCACGAGTGTCGCCGGTGACAAATTCCACAGCACTCAGACCTTTCAGTTGAGCCTGTACCATCTGTTCATCATACGCTATCGTTCCCGCAAAATAATTTCCATCTTCTTCAGTCTGAGCTCTGATTTCCTCAGTAATCCGTTGGTCAATATCACACTTATTCACGCAGACAGAAACGGGAATTGAAAAACTCCGGGCAAGAGCAGAAACCCGTTTCACATCATGCAATCCAGACAAACTCGGTTCAGTTACCAGGAGCACACCATCGGCACCGGTTACACTGCTGATCACCGCACAACCGATTCCCGGAGGTCCATCAACCAGTAACAGGTCCTTATGTTCATCGACAGCTATTTTTTTCGCCTCTTTACGAACAACGGTAACTAATTTTCCCGAATTCTCCCCAGCTGCATGCAGATGTGCATGTACCATAGGACCAAATCGGGTCGAGCTGATCATCCACGAACCACAGTTTCGATCTTCGAATCGAATTGCTTGTTCCGGACAGAGGCGCACACATAATCCACACCCTTCACAATGTATCGGATTAATGCTAAAGGTTCCATCACTCTCGGTCTTGAAAGCATCAAATCGACAGGCTTCAGCACACAGACCACAACCAGAGCATAGCTCACGATCTACGATAGCTTCCTTTCCTGAAAAGAACGGTTCTGTTTGCAATATCTCAGGATCAGTGATCAAATGGAGATCTGCTGCATCGACATCACAATCGGCTAACACCGCCTGCTGTGCCAACGCGGCAAAAGAAGCAGTGAGTGTAGTCTTACCCGTACCGCCCTTTCCACTCAGAATCACCAATTCCTTCAGATCCGTCTTCACTTTCTGCTTCTTAATGGGAGTATCAGCCATGGAGTTCCTCCGTGTTTGTCATCTGCTGCCGAATTGAATCCCACAGCTGTTCAAACAAAATCCGGTATGCGCTTTCTTCAAGAATATTGCCTCCCCGGGCATACACCTCAGCAATATGACGATCATGGGGAATCCTGCCCAGAACCGGTACCTTCTGCTCATTGCAATACGTATCAATACGGTCATCCCCAAGCCCATACTTATTTATTACCACCCCAAAAGGGACGCCTACTTCCCGCATGGTCTCAACCGCAAGAGTGAGATCGTGTAAACCGAATACGGTTGGCTCGGCAACGAGAACGGCAAAATCGGTATCCCCTACCGTCCATACCATCGGACAGCTGGTTCCCGGGGGAGAATCAATTAACATAATCGATTCCTCTGCTCCTTCCGCTTCCCGTTTCACATCACGAATAACCGGTACAGCAAGAGCCTTCCCGATATCGAGCTGGCCCTCGATGAGACGAATGGAACCCGACCTTCTCACTAAGATACTGCCGATTTCATGTTCGACTTCAATCATGGCATCCTGCGGACAAAGTGTCGTACAGGCACCGCAAGAATGACAGAGATCCTCAAAGATCAATGGCGTTCCTCCGATCACGGCGATTGCGTTGAACTCACAGACGCTGGCACACAACTTGCAGCCATTGCACTTGGATTCGGTGACCTGAGGCACTAAAATCGTGGACTTTCTCTCAGTAATTATATCGCCTTGAATGAAGAGATTACTGTTCGGTTCTTCCACATCACAATCAAGAACTAAAACAGACTGGTCACAGGAACGGGCAAGGTTCACCGTTACGAAGGTCTTGCCCGTTCCACCCTTTCCTGAGGCTACTGCTATCTTCATACCCAGTGGCCTTCAACATCAGCATCGCGAAGCGGTTGAAGAGCCTTGGATTTAAACATTGCCAATGCATCCCCCACTGTCTCGGTATCCGCATGGTACACATCCAAACCTGCCGCGAAAATCACCTTTGCAGCTTTTGGCCCAAGATGTCCGGTAATGAGCGCTTTGGCACCACTGGAAACCACGTGCTGAGCAGCTTGTACCCCAGCTCCTTGAGCTGCTTGTAAATTCTGGGAATTATCAAGTACGGAGAAGGTATCGGTATCGGTATCATACAGAATAAATGTCTCAGCACGTCCGAACCGGTTATCAAACTCAGATTCAAGAGTCTTTCCTGATGCTGTTACTGCAACAATCATACGGTATCCTCCCTTTTTGTACCTTCTTTCTCCAAAGCATCGATTCGACTTTTTACACTTTTCAGTTCGCGCTCAAGTGCTTCAGCATGCATTTTAAGATCGTCAGCTTCAGCACCTGCATCATAATACTGACCATAGGCGGGAGCTGCTGGAGCGAATCGACCCGATCGCGGTCCGTACCCAAACCGTCCTCCAGAACGATAACCAAACCCTAGACCACCACGGCCAAAAAATCTGCGGTTACCAAAACCACCACCGTTAACATAGCCAGGGACATCGTATCCTGCACAATACCCCATTGCTCTTCCAGTCATTGGGCCGAAACCATTTCTTCCTGTTCCATCACCTCTTGGCATATCTTGCCTCCTTATCCTTTGCTCTCCGATCGTTATCGGGAGCGTATTTCGTGAAACTCGATCACCGGTTTTGCCGGTGTCCTCCATGCGGCCCGCCATGCCGACCATTGGCCCGGTGTCCTCGACGCATGCATCGATGACGCGGGCAAGAACAACCAGGCATAGAAAATCCTCGTTGCCGCAAGGTTCCCGCTTCCCATGCGGTAACCACCTCAGACACTTCACCTGCGACAAACGCATCCATTTCAATCTCCGCAGTGGCTAAGGCTTCTTCATACTCTCTACTGATTGCACCGCAAATTACTGCAGAAACACCCATCGCTGCTAAAGTTGAAACTTTTCTTTCGACATCATCGCTTTGTAGCTGAAGTGTCATCAACTGGCTAATCGGTCGACCATATCCATCAGTTTCTCCCACCAGTACATGTCGAGATACATCAAATAGCGGAGCAATTCTTCCATGCCAAACCGTAATAGCCACTTTCATGCTTATATACTCGCAAAGAGTGTGCCAAGTTGGATCAGAACAAACTGAATTGTATTTTTTTTATTACTATACAGAGAGTTAATATAAGCAGTGAAAATGTCATGAAGAAAAGTGTACTAGCCAATTGTCGCATTATTGCAACACTATCATGAAACAATTGTCGCATATTGTCGCGTTTACGCGACACTTGTCGCAATCTATCAGAAGGAAATTGACAATGCTTTGAGTTTCCGATACAACGTGGCACGATGCATGCCTAGCTCCTGTGCCGCACGGGAAACATTACCATCATGCCGATCCAAAGCACTGAGAATGAGCTTTCTTTCTGTCTGCGCAACTGCATCATCAACGACATGCGTTCGTTTTATGACACTTGAGGAAAAATTCTCATGCTGGAGATCTTGATCAGCAAGACTATGTGAAATCTCGGCTATTTCCATCGGAAGATCTTGCAGTGTGATCGTAGGCCCTGGGCACAACACCACAGCCCGTTCCACAGCATTTTCCAACTCCCGAATATTTCCCGGCCAACGATAGGCATAAAAGCGCCCATATACATCAGGGGAAAATCGCTCAATGGGTTTGTTATTCAATACGGCAAAACGATGAAGAAACTGATCGGCAAGCAATGGAATATCTTCTTTACGATCCCGTAAAGGAGGAATAGTCATCGCAATGATGTGTATGCGATAGTAGAGATCCTGACGAAATTTACCCTGCTGTACGAGTTTCTCCAAATTCCTGTTCGTTGCGCAGATGATTCGTGCATCACTTTTTTCTGCTTCTCTCGCCCCAAGGGGTTCAAATTGGTGTTCCTGAAGTACACGGAGCAACTTCACCTGCATTGCAGGTGAGATGTCTCCGATTTCATCAAGGAATAAGGTTCCTCCTCGGGCGAGAGCGAATCTTCCGGGTTTATCCTTATCCGCTCCGGTAAAAGCTCCTTTACGATACCCAAATAATTCACTCTCTAACAGCGTATCGGGTAATGCTCCACAATTAACAGCAATAAAGGGCCCTTGTTTCTGACCACTACAACTATGGATTGTACGAGCAAGCACCTCTTTTCCCGTACCTGATTCCCCAAGGATGAGTACCGTTGAAGCACTTTGAGCAACCGCGGGCACCATCTGTACAATTCGGCGCATAGATTCACTATTACTCACTATCTCACCAAAACGTTCGCGTGCACGCAACTTCCTCAACTGTTCCAGTTCACTGAGATCTCTGAAAGTTTCTGCACCTCCGATGATCTTCCCATTCTGATCCCGTAGCAGTGCCGTAGACACACTCACTGGGACCCGCTTTCCTGAAAGATTTACGATATAACCACTTTGGTTGATCACCGTCTTTCCCGTAGCAAAAGTCTCCGCAAGCGGACAGTGCGATTCACACATGTTTGATTTAAACACTTCAGAACAACGCAGTCCGATCGCATCACTTCGAGATATCCCAGTGATATGTTCTGCTGCGCGATTAAACGACGTAATACGCCAATCAGTGTCAATGGTAAATACGCCGTCGTTAATACTCTCGAGAATAGTTTCAGTTGTTACTGTATCCATAGCTGTACCACCTTCATCCTATCACACATGAAGATCGTACAAAACAGCTAGAGTCCTTCGTGCGCGATGAAATACTGCGGATAAGCATCAAGCAGCAACTGTTGATCACACATCACATGATCAAGATGCTCAGAAAGATGCCGTTTTGCAGTTCTACAATCTCCCCGTCGAATTGCTTCAAGGATATGACGGTGATCAACCAGCAACTCTTTGGTATCAAACATGGAGAGACGAAGCATCCGCTCTCGCATAAAATGGGGCAAAAATATTTCGATTGCATCATAGACCGCATCTTTATTACATGCTCTAAATAACAATCGATGGAAATCATTATCTTTTTGGAAGAACATAATGATATCACCCTTTTCCGCTTCAATTTCCTGCTCAATCAGATTTTGCTCCAATGCTGCGATCTGTCCACTGCTAATCTTATTGCAGGCAAGTTCCAGAAGCACAAGTTCTAAAGTCTCCCGAAGAAATCGTCCCTGATCAATCAGACGGGAATCCATCAGAGCAACACGGGTTCCTCGTTGTGGATAAATCTCCACCAATCGTTGTCGACACAATTCAAGCAACGCCTCCCGAACCGGTGTACGGCTTAGCTGGAGTTTCTTGGCAATTTCCTTTTCAGAAATGGGTTCTCCGGGAACCATATCAAGCAGCAAAATATTCCGCCGTAATATGCGATATGCGTACTGCTTGGCAGATTCCTGCTCCATTTTCTCAGAATGTACAACGAAGGGCATGGTGAGTCTCCTCCTATTGGGGAAATTGCGCCCACAAGGGGCTTACTTATTGTAACACAGAGCACCGCGATATACCAGTAGGTATTAATGTATCGATAAAACAATAATGAATATTTCGGTACACGGTACCGATGACAGGATGGGTGTTTTTCGATACAGTAAGCATATGAGCGATGGTTGCACGATACTGGTAGTTGAAGATGAGCCGGACATTCAGGACCTTATCTGCTATCACCTGAAAAGAGAAGGGTATGTCACCCTCCGCGCGGCTTCTGGAGATGAAGCACTCAGTATCATTAAAGAACAGCCTCTGGACCTCATCATGCTCGATCTTATGCTTCCTGGAAAGAGCGGTATAGAAGTCCTGAAAACCCTCCGTTTTTCGTGGGCAAAGGCAGACTTACCGGTAATCATCGTGTCGGCTCGAACTGACGAAAGTGATATTATTACCGGATTGGAGCTCGGGGCCGACAACTATCTACCGAAGCCGTTTTCTCCAAAAGTACTCGTAGCAAATGTAAAAGCACTGCTGCGAAGAACTTTCCAAGCACATCGCGAAGCTCAGGAACCTGAATCGAATCAATTACAGGTGGGTAATCTGTTTATCGACATCTCTCGCTATGAGGCATTCTGGGATAATGAACAGCTGAATCTCACCGCAGGAGAATTCAATCTGCTTCACCTGTTGGCATCATCTCCCGGACGTGTATATACGCGCAATCAAATAATCACCGAGATGCGCGGCAGTGATTATCCGGTAACCGAACGATCAATTGATGTTCAGATTGCCAGCCTCCGACGCAAAATGGGAAAGGGAGGCACAACAATCAAAACTGTCTGGGGTATCGGATACTCATTACAGGAGCCGGCATGATTGGAAAGAGCATCCGGAAGCAATTAATAGTACTTACCGTAAGTGTCCTGCTTCTGGCTTTGCTTGGAAGTTTTTTTGTAGCTTTGCGCTCCTTCAATACGACACTACGGGAGACTACCTATGCGATGCTTTCAGATACTAGTGATTATCTGAAGGAAGTCCTGGTACACGGACCAGCTGTATCAGATGCTGATGGTTTGGTCTCATCGGTAATGAGAGGGACCTTAGATCAGTTCAATGAAACAACTCACCTTCGCATCACCATAATAGATCCTGCTGGGATGGTATTGTATGATTCCGATTATCCGGAAGAGGAACTGGATAACCATTTTTGGCGACAAGAGGTCCAGAAAGCGTTAACTCAGGGAAAGGGGACGAGTGAGCGTCGAAGCGACACACAGGGACTTCCGGTACTCTACCATGCATTGAGAGTTGATGCACTTCCTGATATTGCGATTCTCCGCGTTTCAACTACCTTGAATCAACTTGCAGGGTATCAACATACCTACCGCGAGCTTTTTACCAATGGGTTACTGATTCTTATTGTACTTGTGGGCGTCATTACCACCAGAAGCATCACGACTATCACAAAGCCTTTAAAGAAAATACATAAAACAGCTGAACAGTATGCCGCTGGCGATCTCGATGCAAGGATAAAAATTGATCGCCCGGTAGAATTGGCAGAACTTGCATCAACTATGGAAACTATGGCTGAACGGTTGAAACAGACTCTGGGCGAAGTGCATGAAGGTCGGGCTCGCCTGGAAACGCTGCTCGAGAGTATGACCGAAGGCATCGTATTGGTTGATGAAAAACTTGTGGTACAAATTGCCAATAATGCTGCAATTCAACTGTTATTCAGTCCGGAACATTCGGATAGGGAAAATCAACCGATTGAAGGAACCCTGCTCACCCATGTCATACGATCCAACAGAATCATCGATATCTGCACAACAACACTGGAAGCAGGCACTCATGGAGAGATAACGATTGTACGATACGGACACCTGTTCGGAGAAACGGCACGGATCACAGGGCAGAACCTCGCCAGAACACTGAAAGTAACAACCGTTCCGATGTACTTAGGTACAGCCATCACAGGTGTGGTAATCACGATAAACGACATCACCGAATTACAGCGTCTTGAGCAGGTGCGAAAAGATTTCGTTGCCAATGTATCCCATGAACTTAAAACACCTATTACTGCAATTGTAGGATTCACGGGACTATTAACGGATGATACTCATGATGCAGAGGAGACAACTCACTTCATCTCTATTATCGATCGGCAGGCAAAAAACATGCAGAGAATTGTTGAAGACCTGCTGCTCCTCTCTTCGCTCGAACAGTACCATGAAAAACCGACCTGCACCTGGGCTTCTGTAGAACAAATTATCTCTGAAACAGTGAATTATTGTCGGTATAAGGCACAACAGAGAGACACAACGATTGAAACAAAGATCATCAATCCAGAGGAATTGGAACTTTGGGGCAATGGCATGCTCCTTGTCCAGGCTTTGGCAAATTTACTCTCCAATGCCATCACCTATAGTGATGAGGGAAGTACCGTATCACTCGTTGCAGAAGTTCATGAACCATCAGTGACGTTCCAGGTAATCGATACTGGTTATGGTATTCCTCAAGAGGCTCAGCAACGGATCTTTGAACGATTCTACCGTGTCGATACGGCACGTAGTCGCAGTCAAGGAGGAACCGGACTCGGTTTATCTATTGTGAAACATATCGTGGCAATACATGAAGGCACTGTCGTGGTAGCAAGTAAACCGGGAGAAGGGAGCACTTTCACGATCACCCTCCCCCGTTCATCCATCGGAATGGAAAAACTCAAAATTCGCAGCGAATCATTTTATCGTAAAGACTAGGAGCCGTAAGCATCATACACCCCAACCGGATCCAGCCGGTACATCCTTTTGCTCACGAGGTCCATTGAGTTTCGGTCTAAGCCCTTTATCCATATACACGATCCAACGGCAGATGGTAGTCACATGGTCTCCCAGACGTTCCATCTCCTTGGTCAGATAAAATAAGTTAAGTACTCGTTCCATCTCTCCAGGAGAAGAAGGTTTAGTGGCGAATAAATCAGTATTGAGAGCATCGCGCATCTCATCCATTTTATCATCCATTGCGGCCACCTCAATTGCCTTTTCCGCCTTCACATCCATAAATGCTTCAACAGCTTTCCGTATCATCGTAGCACCGAGCAAGGCCATTTCACCGATCCGCTCTACAAACGGTGAACATAATTCATACTCCTGTTCAATCGACATTTTTGCCAAATGAGCTGCATGATCTCCCATCCGTTCCAAACTTGATACGATCTTCATTCCCGCAATAATGTGTCGCATGTAATGACCGTACGGGGCTTCTGAGATCAGCATTCTCACTCCATCGTTTTCCACCATCTCCTGCAATTGATCAATAAACCAATCATCGGCAACCACTTTTCTTGCTAACGTGACATCATGGTGTAAAAAGGCATGTTGTGCTTGATAAATCGCATCCTCAACCCTATTGACCATCTGAATAAGCATCTCTTGATAAAAACGCATTTTATCATCCAGTGTATGGGCACTTTTCAATTCCATAATCGTGAACCCTCCTCTATTAATCCTGATCGGTACCATCAACCGAACTTACCCGAGATATATTCCTCAGTCTTTTTATGTGTCGGGTTGAGAAATAACTGCTCCGTAGGTGCATATTCCTGCAGATACCCGGTTCTGTGGTCATCAACCATAAAAAATGCCGTATAATCGGACACACGAGAGGCTTGTCCCATGTTATGGGTAACGATGACAATGGAATAATCCTTCTTCAACTCAAGAATCAGTTCTTCGATCCTTCCCGTTGCGATGGGGTCAAGAGCGGATGCCGGTTCATCCATGAGGATCACCTCCGGGGAAACCGCGATTGCCCGTGCGATACAAAGCCGCTGTTGCTGTCCCCCACTGAGCCTCAGTGCATTCTGTTTGAGCTTATCCTTCACTTCATCCCAGAGGGCGGCATCTTTCAGACTCTGTTCGACTAATTGATCATAATTACCCGTGAAACCGTTGATGCGGGCACCCCATGCAATATTCTCGTAAATACTTTTCGGAAAGGGGTTCGGTTTCTGAAACACCATCCCGATTCTTCTTCGGACCAAAACAGGATCGACCTGAAGTCCATAGAGATTCTCTCCGTGGAAAAAAACCGAACCATGCATAGTAGCTCCCGGAATCATATCGTTCATCCGGTTAATGCTTCTCAACACGGTACTCTTTCCACATCCCGAAGGACCGATGAATGCCGTTACCTGCTTTTCATAGATTTCCAATGAGGCATCTTTTACGGCATGAAACGCCCCATAGTAGATGTTCACATCCGCTAATTGCAGTACTCTTTTCCTGTATTGCCCCATATCCATAGATACCATCTTGGGTTCTTGATTCGACAATGCTGCTGAATTCATGCTTCCAACCTCTTCTTTCTTGCGATCTTGTCACGTGTATAAATTGCTACACTATTCATCACCAATAGCAGGATTAACAGGGCAACAATTGCTGCAGCTGCGATATTCCTGTAGGCTCCTTGCGGTCGTGCGGACCATTGATAGATTTGTATGGGTAAGGTAGTGAATTTACTGAAGATTCCGGCAGGGTCGACACTGATGAAAGTCGAGGCTCCGATCACCACCAAAGGAGCAGTTTCTCCCAAAGCTCTTGAGAGTGCGAGAATAGTACCGGTAAGTATCCTATCAATGCTTACTGGCAACACCTGATGCCAAATGGTCTGCCATTTTGTCGCACCAATCCCATAGGAACTCATTCGCAGGGAATCCGGGACGGCTTTGAGTGCCTCCTGCGTGTTGATGATGATAATCGGCAGCACAAGTAGCCCAAGGGTGAGTCCTCCACTGAGTATCGTCCTTCCATTTGCGGTATTGTCGATTACATTGCTGAAAAGGGACCCACTGGTAATAGGCTCCATCGCACGAACGAACACCGCCAACCCCAGCAGTCCGTAAATGATTGAGGGAACTGCAGAAAGATTGAAGATATTCAGTTGGAGTATACGATTAAGGCGATTATCTCTGGCATACTCCTGCAGATAGATTGCTGCTCCCACACCGATAGGGAAAGCAAAGAGCAAAGTAATGAGGATGATCCAGAGACTTCCGAGCAAAGCGGTCCTGATACCTGCTTTAAGCGGATCTGAAGATTGGTCTGCAACAATGAATTCCGGTGTCAGCCAATTTTTAAAAACGATATAAGAGCCGTTGTTTTCCTCCATAAAGGAGACTACAGTATCTCTGTGGATCATGGATTCAGCGAACCCCCAGGTTCTTAGCGCCCGAGGCTTGATAACGTACTGTTCAATGAGCGATCGAAGATCCCTATCAGATCGTTCGACCAGCGGTTCCTCGTAATCAACTCGCCTGAGGATTCCCGCGGAGAGACGTTCGGTTGCCACCGAAATAAGTTCTTCCCGCGAAAAATCCTCGAGCTTGTCCCTACCTGCAATTAAGGTCGAAGGGTCAACCTCATTCAGTATGACAGCGTAGCCGAATACTGAGTCTAGTATAGAACCGAGAAGCAGTATGAGGAACAGGACTGCAAGAACCGTGGCGAAGACAAATAGGACCTGCCAAAAAAGTCCCAATCGTTTTCTTGCGTCCATGAAACGCTGTATTTCCGTGACTGCTCCAAAAGCCGATGTATCTGCCATATTATTCATACTCCTGATGGAATCTATTCGATATCTTTCTGCTGATGAGGTTCAAAGTGAAGGTAATGACGAACAATACCAACCCCAGGGCAAAGATACTGTTGTAATCAACCGAGTTGTAACTCACATCTCCTCCACTGATACGCACTATGTATCCGGTGATGGTCTCTGCTGCATCGAAGGGGTTAGCAGTCAGATTGGGTCCTGCTCCAGCGGCAAGTGCCACCACCATGGTTTCTCCTATCGCTCGGCTGAGTGCAAGGAGAAATGTCGCTGAAAGCCCACTGAGTGCCGCGGGTATAACTACTTTGAAGGTGGTTTCCAACTTTGTTCCGCCGAGTGCATATGCAGCGAGTCGAAGTTCTTTCGGCACGGCTCCGATGGCATCCTCAGCCATCGTGGCGATCATCGGCAGTACCAGAATACCGATCACCAGACCGGCGCTTGCGGTGTTGTAAATCTCAACGACCCCGTCACCGAATAGCGAACGAAGCAAAGGAGTCATAAAGGTGAGTGCAAAATATCCATATACAATAGTGGGGATACCGGCAAGAACCTCAAGTACAGGTTTTAATATGGCTCTTGTTCTATCAGTAGCGTATTCACTGAGGTAAATCGCCACACTCAGTCCTACTGGAATCCCGAGTGACATCGCGATGACACTCGTGGTTAACGTGGCATTCAATAATGGTAGGAATCCAAACTTATCTATCATCGGCTGCCACTCTTTTCCCGTAAGGAACCCCCAGAGATTAACCGCGGGATCATTGAAGAAGAGATAGGATTCCCTGATGAGGATTACCGCAATTCCTACCGTGATCACAATCGAGATCAATGCGAACAGGAACATGATGGTCTCTGGTATGCGGGAGGTGATTCTAGCTTTTCTCGATATCGTGGTCATGGAGAACTCCAATTCTCATTACATTTGCAGGCAGGGGTTGCTCTCCCCCCACCTGTGTGTATCATCTCATGCAAAGTATCGTGTAGATTCATCACTACATGCCCATCGCTTTCAACCAGGCTGTCCGCCCCCGCTCGATCGCTTCCTCGTTTGCCGGGAAGTAGCCAACTCCGATCACTTCTTCATCCACATAGCTCAGGTAGAAATCAATGAAAGCTGCAACCTGCGGTTTTTCGTTCATGATAGTTGCATCCGAGTAGATAAACAGCGGTCGTGCCAGAGGATAGGTGCCGTTGTCAACATTTACTGCACTTGCCTGTACGCCTTCGATAGCGACGATATGCAAGGATTCGGCATTCGCAGCATAATAGGCGTATCCGAAGAAACCTATTGCATAGGGGCTTCCTTCGATTCCCTGTACGAGAATATTATCGTCCTCACTTAGCTGTAAGTTGGAAGCTGCGAGTAGCGGTTCAAATTGTTTGTCGAACACCTCCTCGGCAAAGTAATCGAATGTGCCACTGTCAGTTCCGGGAATAAATCTCTGAATCGGTTGAGAAGGCCAGGAAGGATCCACATCCGACCATAATTCGGCGGTACTGAAAATCTGTCCCAACTGTTTCATCGTCACATTTTCCAGGAAGGTATTTTCCTTGCTGACGGTTACTGCAAGAGCGTCTGTTCCTACACGAAATTCGATGGGATTACGTCCAATCTTCTTTGCTGCCTCAATTTCTGCAGATTTGATCGGGCGACTTGCATTTGCGATGTCGGTTTCACCTGCGACAGTAAACCGTTCGAATCCAGCTCCACTGCCGATACTGTCGATGGTGATGTTTCCAGAATATCCTTCTTCTTTGAATCGTTCAGCCATTCTTTCACTTAGCGGATACACGGTTGAACTACCTGCACTGATAATGTTTCCGCGCACCTTGATAGGGTTCACTCCCGGCAGTCCGTTAACCGAAGGACCTTCCATCCAGGCCATCGGATTTTCCTGTGATGGTTGAGCGATCTCCTTGCTTCCTCCTGCAATTACCGGCAGAACAGCCATCACTACAAGCAACAATACGATAATTCGTTTTGTCATATATTCCTCCATTCGGATTATGATGACCATACGATAGAGAAAAAATATGAAAAAAGTGTTACGATAATATGAGAAGTGTGTGATATGTGCTTCATAGAGAAGACCCAGAAGACCGATCAGGGATCCGGGGAACAGCTTGTGGACGCTTCTCATCTGATTTCATTACTTTACATAGAGAATAAGGAAAGAACATCACAAGGAGACCCAGAAATGGATATAAAAGCTGACATCGGATTGATCGGATTAGCAGTCATGGGACAGAATCTTGTACTGAATCTGAATGACCACGGCTACACCGTTGCCGTTTACAACCGTACCACAGAAAAGGTGGATGCATTTCTTGCCGATGCAGCCAAAGGACGCGATACCATTATCGGAACCCACTCGCTTGGGGAACTGGTAGGATATCTTTCCCGTCCAAGAAAAGTGATGCTCATGGTGAAAGCGGGAGCTGTAGTTGATGCATTCATCGCCAAGCTGTTACCCCTCCTTGAAGCCGGCGATGTCATCATTGACGGGGGAAATTCTCATTATGCAGATTCTGATCGTCGTGCCCAGGAACTTGCTGCAAAGGGCATTTTATATATCGGCACGGGCATCAGTGGTGGTGAAGAGGGAGCTCGACGGGGACCGTCCATCATGCCGGGAGGCAATCCGGCTGCATGGCCGCTTGTCAAGGAAATGTTTCAGAACATCGCCGCAAAAGTGCGAGAGAGGATACCCTGCTGCGACTGGGTTGGAGAAAATGGATCGGGGCACTATGTAAAGATGGTGCACAACGGTATTGAGTACGGTGATATGCAGATGATTGCAGAATCCTATGATGTTATGCGC
>Ga0334895_1002125_pt1 | contig 17716 bp, 19 predicted proteins | sample GraSluR3_MG_7_FD_207229 | JGI IMG/M metagenome (GOLD analysis project Ga0334895, IMG submission 207229) | Sludge microbial communities from methane-producing bioreactor in Wageningen University, Netherlands - Granular Sludge_31_05-R3 | ecosystem: Engineered > Bioreactor > Anaerobic >... | reverse complement strand
TGGATTCATTTCCAGTATGCTTTTTGCAGTATCCAGACTCTTTTTACGACTGTCACCTGGTAGTCCAAGCATAATCTGATGTCCAAGCTTAAATCCCCATTTTCTGATGAGTCTAGTTGATTCATAGACATCCATATCACTATGCCCTCTCTCACTCATCTTCAATACTTCATTATCAAGAGATTGAACCCCTAACTCAATTGTGTCCACCTTAAAATCCTTTAGAAGCCCAAGAATATCATCATCTATGGCATCAGGTCTGGTGGACAATCTAATGTTATGAATTTTCTCTTCTTTCTTGTATTCGTAGGGTACCTTAAGTAACTCCATTTGAATTTCCTTCTTTATGGCAGTAAAGCTACCACCATAAAAAGCAACCTCAATAAATGAGTCCTTCTTGAAAGTCGCCAAATGTTCATCTATTATTCTCCTAACTTCTTCAACTGTAACATCAGTAGATAGTCCCGTAATTTTCCTTTGATTACAGAAAACGCAATCATGTGGGCATCCAAAATGCGGGACAAATATAGGAATAATGTAATGTCTAGTCATAATCTTCACCCATAAGAATAAGTGCTTCCTTTGCAGCCATTTGTTCCGCTTCTTTCTTGTTCCTGCCAATTCCCGAACCAATTACATCTCCACCCACTGAAACATCTATATGGAACAGCTTGTTGTGGTCTGGTCCTTCTTCCTTGACTACTGTATAAACAAGCTTCTCCCGTGTTATTTTCTGGAGTTTTTCCTGTAGTCCTGTCTTGTAGTCTATAAAAAGCGATCCCTTTGCAACAGCCTTAACAATTATAGTCTCAAAGTTCTTTAGCAGGAACTCCCTAACGGTTTCGTAATTGCTATCCATAAAAATTGCCCCTGTAATCGCTTCACTGGCATCGGCAAGTATGGAGTCCCTATCTCTTCCACCAGTACTCTCTTCTCCCTTGCCCAAAAGTAGAAAGTTTCCCAGGTTAATTCTTCTTGCTGCAAGGGCAAGAGATGGCTCAGAAACAACCTTGGCTCTTATCTTTGTAAGCTCTCCTTCAGGATAAAACGGATATTTCATAAAAAGATACTCACTGACAACCAATCCCAATACTGTATCACCTAAAAACTCAAGCCTCTGGTTGCTTTTACTGGCATGCATACCATGCTCGTTCGCATAGGAACTATGTGTCAAAGCCGTATCAAGCAATTCGATATCCTCAAAGCGATACTTTAGATTTTCTTGTATTTCATCAAGCTTCTCTCTATCCGAATATCCATTCATTGTTTCACCCCCAGGCTTATTCCAATTTACCCTTTATGTAGTTTTTGGCATCGCCTACTGTTTTTATCAATTCCACATCATCGTCCTCAACTTCCAGTCCGAACTCATCTTCAAGCGCCATTACCAGCTCCACAAGATCAAGTGAATCAGCGTTCAGGTCATCCCTAAAAGATGTTTCCATGTTTATATCCTTTTCAGGAACGTTGAACTGTGTTGTAATAATGTTTATTATCTTCTGTGTGATCATATTAATCCTCCATTTTTATGTTTAATATCTAATAGTAAGTTACTACTTAACTGTACCGTGATAACCTTGTACATCTTATTCAAGAAAAACTTCCTTTCCTCATCATTATATGCTTTTCTTATTCTCTATTTTACCTATGACGTCGCTTTCAATAAAGGTCTTCAATTGACCGATACCATTCTTGAACGCATAATAATCTGAACTTCCATGAGCCTTCACCACTGGTTTAACTGTACCAAGCAAGGGTGCTCCTCCGTATTCTCTGTAATCTAGACGTTTTTTCATCCTCTTAAGCTGCGGTTTAAGAAGAAGTGCCCCAAGCTTTGATCTGGTATCAGCCATGAATGATTCCTTCAGGATTGAAAATATTGATGAAGCCATACCTTCGGTCAGCTTAAGAACTACATTGCCTACAAAACCATCGCAGACCATCACATCAGCTGCTCCATATGGCAGGTCTCTGCCCTCTATATTCCCAATAAAGTTAATATTTGAACCCTTCAAAGCCATGAATGTATCCTTGGCAAGCTGATTTCCTTTAGTTTCTTCAGCTCCGACATTTACTAACCCTACCCTAGGTTCCTTAACTCCCATTACTTCTTCCATGTAAATGGATCCCATCATGGCAAATTGTTCAAGATACTCTGGTTTTGTATCCATGTTTGCCCCTGCATCGACCAATAGTGACGCCCCTCTAAGTGTTGGGTAAAGTACAGTCAATGCTGCACGATCGATGCCCTGAATTCTCTTGACTACAAAAATCCCACCTGCCAGCAGCGCACCTGTATTCCCTGCAGATATGAAGCCATCGCCTTCTCCATCTGCAAGTGCCTGCATGCCTTTGACCATTGAACTGTTTTTCTTTCTTCTTATGGCCAGTGTTGGATTATCATCGTTGGTAATAATTTCAGGTGCATCCAAAATCTGAATTTTTTCTGCTGGGTACGAATGCTTCTCCAACTCCTCCTTGATAACATCCTCTCCGCCAGCGATTAGGATGTCTATACCATATTCATTGACTGCTTCAACTGCTCCCTTTACAATGGCTTCGGGTGCATTGTCCCCACCCATTCCATCTACAATAATTCTCATACCTATCCCTCATTTATAGTTATTGGCTGTATCCCTGATAAATTCAAGTATACCTATTATATCCATTTTAGCACATAAAAAAAAGATAGTGAAGCTAATCACTATCTTTCTTGTTTACTCGACTACAATTACTTCCCTGCTCTTGTAATAGCCACAGCTTCTGCAAACTCTATGTGGTTGTTTAGGCTCATGACATTGCGGACATTCAACAACTGTGGTTTTATTAAGTCTATAGGAAGACGCTCTTCTTTTGTCTCTTCTGGCTTTAGAAGTTTTCCTTTTTGGTACTGCCATTTAAAACACCTCCTTAATCATTTAGAGAAAGTTCCCTTAACTTTTCGAATCGCAAATCACCAGTTTCAACTGTGCAGTCACATGGTCCCTCATTAAGGTTTTTCCCACATTTTTGACACAAACCTTTGCAATCCTCGCTGCATAAAAATTTCATCGGTAGGGAACTGGCTATTTGATTCCAGATGTAATCATCGAGATTTACATACATGTCCCTGTAGTAAACTACCTCATCAGATTCCTCATCTTCAATGTTGTTCCCTGATTCTTCTTCCATCAATTTTCCTGAAGCCTTGAAACTTATTTCATTGCTGCTCTCAGCAAGACATCTGTCACAAGGTGCCTGGTAAAGGTATCTACCTTTAGTTTCTATGAGTATTTCGCCATCCACCCTATAGAGGTTCCCCTCTATATGTATAGGGTCTTCAATTGACGAAACATCTTCATTTGGAAACACTTCCTTGGACAGGTCAAATGAAAAACTCATAACTTGCTTTCCACTATCAAGAAAATCTGATAAATCAATTTTCATAGTTGTCACCTCTTAGACTAACACTACTATTATATATATGAGTGACATCTTTGTCAACTACTATCTTTCGTTGACCAAACCCAAGGTATCTCTAGCTATCATTAGTTCTTCATTGGTTGGAATAACCATGATAGTAGCGCTTGTTAGGTCCTTGTTAAGTACTGCTTCCTTACCCCTAACTCCATTGTTCAGCTCATCATCAATTCTTATGTTTAGGCATTCAAGTCCTTCACATACCATTCTTCTTATGACATCTGAATTTTCACCAATTCCAGCTGTGAAAACAAGTACGTCAATTCTGCACATTTGAGCTGCATATGCTGCAATGTATTTCTTTACTCTGTTGGTAAATACCTTCAAAGCAAGCTCAGCTCTCTCATTGCCTTCTTCAGCTGCAATCTCAAGATCTCTAAAGTCACTGCTCAATCCTGATATCCCTAGTACACCTGATTTTTTGTTCAGCATGTTGTTAACTTCATCAAATGACATGCCCTCCTTGTCCATCAGGAATGGAATTATTGCAGGGTCTATATCACCTGATCTTGTTCCCATTGCAAGACCTTCAAGTGGTGTGAAGCCCATGCTCGTGTCTACAGATTTTCCACCTTCAATTGCCGTTACACTGGATCCATTGCCTAGGTGACATGTTACTATGTTCAGGTCCTTGATATCCTTGTTCATAAGCTCTGCAGCCCTAATGGAAACATACTTGTGAGAGGTTCCATGGAATCCATATCTTCTGATCTTGTATTTTTCATAGTACTCATAAGGTATTGGATAAATGTAGTTATCTGCAGGTATGGTTTGATGGAAAGCTGTATCAAACACTCCCACCATAGGTGTATTGGGCATCAATTCCTTACATGCTTCAATTCCCATGATGTTTGGCGGATTATGCAATGGAGCCAGCTCAATATTTCTGTTAAGAGCATCCATAACTGCCTCGTCGATGATAACTGAGCTTGCGAAATCTTCCCCACCGTGTACAACTCTGTGACCTACTGCTCCTATTTCGTCCATGGATTCAATTGCTCCATGATCCTTGTCAACGATAACCTGAAGCACTAGTTCGATTGCTTTTTTATGGTCTTTCATAGGTTCCTCAATTACTACTCTTTCTTTACCAGTGGTATCGTGTTTAATTTTCGAGCCCTCTATTCCTATCCTTTCAACAAGACCCTTTGCCATTACCTTCTCTCCCTGCATATCAATCAGCTGATATTTCAGAGAAGAACTACCACAGTTCATTACTAAAATTTTCATTTACAGACCTCCTAACAATATTTCTAACTCAATAGTATTATATTTGTGTTAAAAAATCAACAGAAGAAACCAAAACAGGCTCAAACAAATCTTTGATCACTGAATAATTGCATTTTCCATTTCTATATAAAAGCTGACCAGTGAAATTTTATTTGTTTATGTTTAGATGTAGTGTTATTATTTTTAGTAATGAACCACATATTATTAAATTATAAACACAGAGTCAAACAAACATGAAAGCAAGAGGTGACCAAGGTTATGAAGGTAGCTGGTTTAATAACTGAATACAATCCTTTCCACAACGGACATAGATTACACATAGAAAAAACTAGAGAGCTAACTGGAGCGTCTCATCTGGTTGCTGTTATGAGTGGATCTTTCGTTCAAAGAGGCGAACCCGCAATCGTTGACAAATGGACACGTGCTGAAATGGCAATAGAAAATGGTGTTGACCTTGTTGTTGAGTTGCCTTTTTCCTATGCTGTACAGACTGCTGAGCTCTTTGCCTCAGGTGCCACCAGAATCCTTGAATCAATGGGGATTGTTGACTATCTGGTCTTTGGCAGTGAATCAGGCAATGTAAATCAGCTAAATGATATTGCAATGATATTGGATGAAGAGCCATCACTTTTTAAGTACTATCTAAGAGAGCATCTAAATAGAGGCAATTCCTTCTCCGTATCAAGATCTCTGGCCCTAGAGGATTATATGGAATCCAACGAGATTAGAATACCCAATGCAGCTGAAATACTCAAGGAGTCAAATAATATTCTTGGAATTGAGTATCTGAAATCCTTGAGAAGATTAAACTCATCCATTATACCCTTGACTTTCCAGAGACAAGGAGATGATTACAAGGACCGGGAAATCAGGAGCAGCATAGCTTCAGCAACTGCAATAAGGCAATCAATAAAGACAAGGGGTGTTGAATCAGTTGCAGGTCTACTTCCTGAAGCATCCTACCAAGCTATTCTAAATTTCATCCAGAGGTATGGATGTGTAAATGGATTGGAGAACTATTCGCATGCAATCAATTATCTCCTATGTGTATTGAAACCCGAGATAATCGCAGAATATTTTGATGTTGAAATAGGACTTGAGAACAGAATTAAGAATCTATCGGAAAATACTTCGGATGTTTTTGAGCTGATTGAATTGATTTCAACTAAGCGTTATACGGAAACCAGAATACAAAGGCTTCTAATTCATTTGCTTGCAAATTTAGACAAAAAGAATATCCTTGAATCGTATTCCTTAGATCCTGGATACTTAAGGATACTAGGAAGCAACCATAAAGGTTTTCAGATAATTAATTCCATTAAGGATAACTCAAATCTTGAGATACTAAATAAACTAACTGATTCAATTCCAAAACTCCTTCCCGTGCACAGAAAAATGCTCCAGATGGATATCCTCGCCACGGATTTGTACTTTTTTGGCTTGAATCTAAATAAGCCTTTAAAAAATATGGATTTCAAAATCAGTCCATATATAGTCAAATAAAGAACCCACCGTTTATAGGAGGGTTCTTTTTCTATTCCTTACTTCTCAATTCTTTCCTATTGTCATTGAGCAACTGAATCAATTCCTTAAAATTTTCTTGCGCCTCATAAAGTAGCTCATCAGCATATTCAAGAGCACCGTTCCTTATCTCCTCAGAACTCAATTCAGCTCTCTTGAGTATTTCCTCTGCCCTTTGGTTAGCCTGCTTGATAACCTCTTCTCTATCTATTAGCTCTTCAAGCCTATTCTCAGCCTCACTAATCATGGCATTTGATGTTTTTTGAGCTTCATCAATTATCCTTTGTCTTTCTTCCTTGATCCATGCAGCCTGTTTTATTTCATCTGGAAGCTTGATTCTAATTTCCTTAATAATATCAAGCAATTCGTCTTTATCTATCATAACCTTTCCAGTAAGTGGTACTCCTGTTCCTGCTTCAACAATATCCTCAACCTCATCAATCAAGTTCAATAAATCCATTAACGAGCCCCCCTTTTGAATTTTTCTCTTAATGCCTCTTCCACAACCTTTGGTACAAAGCATGATATCTCACCATTAAAGGATGCTATTTCCTTTACAAGTGAAGAGCTTAAAAATGAAACTCCCGTTGATGAAACCATGAATAGTGTCTCAAGATCAGGATAGGTTTTTCTATTGATAAGTGCCAACTGCATTTCGTATTCAAAGTCTGAAACTGCCCTAAGCCCTCTAATTATTGTACTGCAACCCTTCTTCCTGGAGTAATCTGTCAGCAGACCGGAAAATGAATCTATTTCAATGTTTTTTAGATCTTTTGTGGATTCCTTCAGCAAATGTATTCGTTCTTCAACTGTAAATACGCTGTTTTTTTTAGTATTTTTCAGTACAGAAATTATTACCTGGTCAAACCTTTCAGAGCATCTTTGAATAATGTCAAGATGGCCGTTTGTAACCGGATCAAAGCTGCCTGGATAAATCACTCTCATACTGTCACTCCCTTATTTCTGTAGTAGGTCATTTCCTTGCTTCCATAGTTTCTGTTGTCAAACATCTCAATATCTCCATAGTTTTTGCTCAACAACATGGACTTGTCATGTTCCACAATTATCATTCCATCATGTGATAGTATGCCTCCATCAGCAATTAGCTGAAGTATCTTATGAAACAACTCCACTTCTGCATACGGTGGGTCAATGTAAATGTAGTCAAACACCATTTGGTCTAGTTTAAATTGCTTTATTACACCTCTTGCATCTCCCTTTATCACCTCGGAGCAATCCATCAGTTTGGTGTGCTCCAGGTTCTTTTTAATGGCTCTGATGCTATCAGTATTCCTATCTACAAAGTACACTTTTTTTGAACCCCTGCTTAAAAATTCTATCCCTATCCCTCCGCTGCCGGCGAATAAGTCCAATACCATTGACTCTTTTTTTAGCGGGGACAAAATGTTAAACAGTGATTCCTTGACCCTGTCCTCTGTAGGCCTTACAGAGTTACCTTTGGGAGCTATTAACTTAAGACCCTTTCTGCTTCCCGATATTACTCGCACTACTAATCACCTACTTTTGGTAACATTTTATCACAGATTTTACCATATTAAAACCTAATTGAATATAATTTCATCCGATCCATTGTAAAATAAACCATTGATACTTTCTCTTATTTCCTTGTACTCTTCACCCATATCCCAGTCCTCTTCTGAGATAATATTGATTGCTTCATTCTGAGCAGCCTTCAATATTTCAATATCCCTGATAAGATTTGCAATCCTAAGCTCCGGAATGCCATGCTGTCTTGTACCGAAAAATTCTCCTGGACCTCTCAATTCCAAATCCTTTTCAGATATTTTGAAACCATCATTGGTCGATTGCATAATTCTCATTCGCTCCCGGCTTAATTTTGAGTAGCTATTGTTCACCAGTATACAATGTGACTGGTATGCACCTCTTCCCACTCTACCCCTGAGCTGGTGAAGCTGGGCAAGCCCAAATCTCTCTGCATTCATAATCAACATAATGCTGGCATTGGGAACATTTACACCTACCTCTATTACAGTTGTTGAAATTATGACATCGATATTACCGTTCTTAAACTCCATCATGATGGAATCCTTATTCTTTTGACTCATCCTTCCATGTAATAAAGAAACCCTCTGTTGATTAAAAACTCCGTCTTTTAATTTTTCAAATAACTCTTCTGCGGAAACAGCATTTAATTTTTCGGACTCCTCGATTAATGGACATACTATATACGCTTGTCTTCCCTCTTTTATCTGGGAGATTATGAAATTATATATTCTGCTCTCCATTGAACTATCAACTGCATAGGTTTTTATTTGCTGTCTACCAGGAGGCAGCTCGTCTATAATGGATATGTCCAGATCCCCATACAGAATCAAGGCCAAGGTTCTGGGAATTGGAGTGGCGGTCATTACGATGACATCCGGAGACAATCCCTTGTCTGATAGTGAAAGTCTTTGTCTGACACCAAAACGGTGCTGTTCATCAGTTATTGCTAAACCTAAGTTTTTAAAAGTTACATCTGATTGAATCAGTGCGTGTGTTCCTACTATAACATCTATTTCTCCTTCTTTAAGTCCTTGAAGAACCATGTCCTTTTCCTTTTTAGACTGATTCCCGGAAATGAATCCAACATTTATATCATGGCCCCTGAAGGCATCCACCAAGGTTTCATAGTGTTGAGTGGCCAGAATTTCCGTGGGTGCCATCATAGTTGCCTGGTAACCGTTTAGTACAGCATTATACATGGCAACTATTCCAACTATGGTTTTCCCTGAACCAACATCTCCTTGAACAAGTCTATTCATTTGATTGTCTTTGCCCATATCATTCAAAATTTCCTCCAATACTCTGTTTTGAGCACCTGTGAGGTTGAAATTGAGGTTATCTATAAAGACATCTATAAGGCTATGCTTTGGCATAATAATGCTAGATTCGCTTTGTGAACTATCTTTCTTAAGCCTTAACAACCCCAGCTGCAGAATCAGCAGTTCTTCAAAGGCAAGCTGGTTTCTTGCTTTGACCATAGATTTCGGAGACTTTGGGAAATGCAGCTGCAAAATTGCATCCCTTTTATGAGTGAACCCATATTTAGAAGATATATTTTCAGGGAGAATATCTCTTATGCTCCCCAAATAATTATCAAGAACGAATCTTACGATCTTGATCATATCCTTGTTTGTTATTCCTTCTGTCAGACCATAGACTGGAGTAATAACTTGATCGTGATTTTTATCATCCCATGGCTTAAGCTCTGGATTCTGAATTTGTAATCCGTAGGAATCCTTCTTCAATTTTCCATATACCAAATACTCCCTGCCAGGTATGAGCTTGTCACGGAGATATTCCCGATTAAACCAAATTAGGTGAGCTTCACTGGAGCTATCCTTAATATGAACCTTTAGGATTGTAAGTCCTTTTCTTGGTCTGGTGACTATTGGTCGAGCGCTCACTGTAACCTTGTAAAGACCTTTTTCGTTGATGGTACCGCTGGCAAGCAAAGATATCTTTCTTTTATCTTCATAATCCTTTGGCAGATAATATAGAACATCCTCGACGGTTTCCAATCCAATCCGCTTAAGCCTGTATGCTTTCTTTGGCCCCACTCCCTTTATGTATTGCACTGAAGTGCTTAAAACAGACACATCTTCACCTCCACTGGTTTTTTTAATCATCTATCCCATGATAAACTGATGGCCTCTTTTTTTGCTTTTCTTTCCTCCAGTATTTGGGATTCCATAATTCCGCGAGAACATCAATGTTGATTTCGCGCTAAAAAATAAGCCCTGCCAGAAGGCAGGGTTATTCAATGGCAAATAAATAATAGTAAAGTGGTTGCCCACCAAATACTACCTCGATATCCAGGTCACTGAATTTTTCTTCAAGCATTTCAGCTAGCTCGTTAGCCTGTTCCTGGGTTGTATCACTTCCATACAGAATGGTAATTATCGAGGAATCCTCATCAACCAGTTTTTCAACAAGCTGTTGGGATACCTTGTTTATGTCGCTGCCAGCAGCAAGTATATCCTTGTCTGAAAGACCTATGATATCATTTTTCTTTATGGAAGTACCATTGAAATCAGTATCCCTTACTGCAAAAGTCACCTGGCCAGTCTTTACCTCTTCAATTGCTGTGATCATATTTTCAATATTTGATTCAATCTCGGCATCCTCGTCGAGAACAAGCAATGCAGCTATACCTTGTGGAATTGATTTTGTCGGTACTACACTAATGCTACGATCACTTAAATGTTTAGTTTGCTCTGCTGCTAGGATTATATTGCTGTTGTTGGGAAGTATTATCACATGCTCCCCATTTGTGCTTTCCACTGCGGAGAGTATATCCTCAGTGCTTGGGTTCATTGTCTGACCGCCGGATACTATTGTATCAACATTCATATCCCTGAATAGTTCATCTATCCCTTCACCCATTGATATTGCAATGATTGAATACTTCTTAACTTCTTGGTCAACCGCCTTATGGCTTGTTTCATTTATTCTGGAAAGCTCATCCTTTAAGAGAACCTCTTCATGCTGATACCTCATATTGTCAATCTTAATGTCACTGAGTTCACCTAGCTTCAATGCCTTTTCAAGAACATCACCAGGATTGTTGGTGTGGATATGAACTTTTATAAGGCCTTCTCCGCCAACAACCAGCAAGGAATCTCCATTAGAGGATATTTGTTCCCTAAACTCCTCAACATCTCCATAACTGGTGTTTATCATAAATTCGGTACAATAGCCAAACTCAATATCATCAGTATCAATGTGTTCCCTTTTCCTTGCCTTGACCTCAACCTCCATTACCTGGGAATTTTCAGATGCTACCAGGGACCTTTTTTCATCAGAAATCGCTTCAAGTGCACCTTCAATTAGATATAGGAGCCCTTTGCCACCAGCATCAACTACACCAGCCTGCTTAAGTACAGGTAGCATTTCAGGTGTCTTTCTTAATATTTCGTTTCCATGTTCTAGAACCTCTTCAAGAAAACTCACCATATCATCGCTATTTTTACAAATTGACATAGCTTTCTCTCCACATTCTCTCGCAACGGTCAATATTGTACCTTCTGTTGGCTTCATTACTGCCTTGTATGCAGTATCTGCTGCCTTCTTCAACCCCTGTGCAAATGTTGGTATGTCGATTTCTTCCTTTTCATCAAGGCCAGATGCAAATCCTCTGAATAGCTGCGACAGTATTACACCAGAATTTCCCCTAGCTCCCATAAGTGAGCCCTGGCTTGCTGCCTGTGCTACCTTGTATGCATTGTTCTCACCTACATCAAGTCCCTGTTTTAAAGCAGATTTCATTGTCAAAAGCATATTTGTTCCTGTGTCTCCATCAGGTACAGGGAATACATTAAGTGAATTTACTTCATCCTTGTTTGTTTCAAGTTTAATTGCTGCACTTTCCAAAATTACCTTTAACTTATATCCATCAATTGTTTTAGTATTCATCATTGGCCTCCTAATTACTTGTCGACTCGGATTCCTTGGACAAAGACATTAACCTTGTCTACCTTCAATCCGGTGAAGTTCTCTATATTGAATTTAACTCTGTCAATTATATTCTTGCAAACCACAGAGATTTTCACTCCAAACTCCAATATAACGTACATATCTATTGTAATAAGGTTGTCCTTGATATATACTTTAATTCCCTTAGTCAGTGAATCTGATTTCAATAATTCAAAGAAACCATCTTTTGCATCCTTGGAGGCCATTCCAACAATTCCATAGCTTTCCATTGCTGATATTCCAGCAAGAGATGCAAACACGTTATCATTTATATTTAGATTTCCAAATTCAGACTTCGTTTTGACTGGCATAACTATTCCTCCCCGTGTTTTACTCTTATCCATATTATTTTACATGATTAAGGATGATTGTTCAACTAAAACAACAATATTTCATAATATTATGTTGCAATTCTATAATATCTTGTGTTAAAATATAATATGTTGCAGAGAATGAATATTAAAAACATTATACCTGTCAGGAATTAAGGAGGTGTTTTCATGTCTAAGAAATGTGAAATTTGCGGAAAAAGTAAGGTATTTGGAAATAAGGTGACCTTCTCAAATAAAAAGAGTTCAAGAACATGGGCTCCAAATATAAGAAGAGTAAAGGCAGTAGTAAATGGATCAGTCAAGAGAATCAACGTATGTACAAGATGCTTGAGATCTGGTTATGTTCAAAGAGCCATTTAATCCATACTTACAAGAGTAAAAAGCTTATTATGATTATCTCATAATAAGCTTTTTTGTTGTGCAAATTAATCTCTGGACTTGATAAGAAACCCTTCCCCGTTGTGAACGGTAATCCTTCCTACATCCTCTTCGATATAATTGCTTATCCCCAAGCTTGAACCGTACTGGATCAGTTCTTTCTCTAATGGATAATGAAATCCTTCTAATGTTACTGTTATACCTTCAGGACCCACTGGGAGTATTGAATAGTAATAACCCATCTCCTTAATCAGCTGCTTTTCTCCACAAAGATATGAAATTTCATTGTTATTGTCAATTATTTTAATTCTTATACCCATTTTGTGGAATGCTCTAAGCAGGTATATATTTGATATTGAATGATCCATTCTACTGCCAATCGCTCCAATAATTACTATTTCAAAGCAGCCCTTTTCAACCAGGAAGTCAATTGCAAGCTCTGTGTCAGTCTTGTCTTTTTCAACAGGGAATTCAATTACCTGGATCGATTGGCTAAGGTCTTCAAACAGGCTCTTGTCAAAAATGGAATCAAAGTCGCCTATCAAGAAATCAACTTTGCACATATCTTCTTTCAAATTGTATATTCCACTGTCAGCCGCAACAATAACATCTGCATCCTTGCAAAGTTCAAGCAAGAGTTCGCTCTTCAAGCCAGTACCGCCTGCCGCTATCAATCCCTTCATATAATCATCCTTACCTGATAAATTTCTGTATCGGCTTCCACACAACTATCATTACTATCATTGATATTATCAATTCTGGTACAAGGTAAGTGGCATTATATACGATGGAGTAGATCCATGGATTTTGATCCCCAGCGTACTCAGCAAAGAACACTACCCCGGACAATACATGGAATACTAGTCTTCCCAGTATCGCTAACGACACTCCCAGCAATACTGAACCATAGCCTGACTTGCCTTTTTTCTTTGTAAGCACATACGCGATTCCAGCTAGGCCCAATGAACCAAATGCAAATGGATAATCGAAAAGCAGCTGCAATGGGTGCACGAAATACGGTTTAAGTATGAAATCCAGCAATCCATAGGTTGCTCCAACTGCCAAACCAGGGCCAAGACCCCACCTTATTGCAAAAATCATGATTGGTATCATACTTCCAGCAGTAACACTTCCACCGTTAGGAGCCTGATAGATCCTAATATAGCTCAAGAGAGCAGACAAGGCGATCATCATTCCACCTTCGGTCAACATCAATACCTTACTTCTTTTTTCTTCCATATTATATTAAACCTCCTTAATTGGTTTGAATATAACAGCATAAGATGGTACAAAAAAACCCATTGCTATGAGGCAATGAGTATAATTTCTATACACACTTCCCTCCGCTAGAATTACCTAGTTCAGGTCTTAAGGGTCGAGATCAGATCTCTCTCAGCTAAAGCTCCCCCAGTGCTGTAAATATTCTCTTGTTGATTATATAATACCATATTAACATATAATTCTCAATAATCATACATATTTTCTGATAATTTTAGTCAATAATTTTTTTAAAAGCTCCAATTCTTTGTTCCACATCCTGAGCATTGAATATTCCTGAACCAACTACTATTAAATCAGCTCCCGCATCAATTATCTCTCTTGCATTATCAAGTTTTATCCCTCCATCTACCTCAAGGATAATATCATTTCCTGACCTTAAAATAAGATTTCTAAGTTTTTTGATCTTCTCGGTCATTGCAGGTATGTAACTTTGTCCACCAAATCCTGGATTAACTGACATTATAAGAATAAGGTCAACATCATCCATAATGTGTTCCAACACATTCAATGGTGTAGAAGGATTAAGTGAAACCCCCGCTTTGACCCCTCTTTCCCTAATTGACTGAAGGGTTCTGTGCAGATGAATTGATGCATCAGGATGAACGGTAATTATATCTGAACCTGCATCTGCAAAATCATCAATAAATCTTTCTGGCCTATCAACCATTAGATGAACATCAAATGGTAATTTTGTAGTTCCACGAATCTTCTTTATTACTGGTGCTCCAAAGGTTATATTTGGAACATAAATACCATCCATAACATCCAGATGTACATAGTCTGCTCCACTATTATCAATTAGTGCTATTTCCTCTCCTAGCTTTGAAAAATCTGCAGAAAGCAATGAAGGTGCCAATTTCGCCATACTAATATCTCCTCTTTCTGTTTTTAATTTCTTCAATCATCATTAAATAATTTTTGTACCTTTCGCGACTTATAATGTTTGATTCAACAGCATCTTTAACAGCACATCCAGGCTCGTTCACATGGATACAGCTGGAGAACTTGCATTGATCATTATACTTTTCTATGTCCTTGAAATAGAATCTAAGTTGAGTTTCATCTTCAATAAAATCCAGATTAAGGGAGCTGAATCCAGGACTATCCAACACATAGGCATTATTGTTTAGCTTCAACAACTCCACATGCCTAGTTGTATGCTTTCCTCTTGATGTCTTAAGGCTTATTTTGCCTATTTCCAAGTCGTAATTTGAATTGATTGAGTTCAGCAAAGAAGACTTCCCAACACCAGATGGTCCGGCAAATACACTTATGTGATCCTCCATGAAGTTCTTTAGCTTCGCAAGCCCCTCCTGTTCCTTAACACTTGTCAGTACAGTGTTGTATCCTGCCCCAGTGTAAATAGACTCCATTTGTTTGGCTCCATCCCGGTCGAGCTCGCATTTGTTGATGCATACCAACACTTCCAGCTCCTGTTCTTCGGCCATTACAAGCATCCTGTCAAGGAGCCAGGTGTTAAGTTCAGGGTTCTTGATGCTAGAGACAACTACAGCCTGTGTTACATTGGCAACTGGTGGTCTGAGTAAAACGGATTCCCTTTCAAATATCTCTTCGATATATCCATTCCCATCTTCTTCACTTATTCTAATTCTTACCCTGTCACCAACAAGCGGTGTTATGTTAGTTTCCCTGAATATGCCTCTGGCCCTACATTGTACAACTTCAGTCTCAGTCTGAACATAATAGAATCCGCCAATGCCTTTTATGATAGTCCCTTCATTCATAATCAACCCTCTTTTACTCTAGTAAATTGATATATCCCATCATAATAAATCTCAAATTGCGCTCCTGGCAATCCCTCTACAGTAACTTGGAATGCACCGTCACTAGCCTTATGAGTTGCAGAATATACCATGGTGGGGTCTCCACCCTGTTTTCTAAAGATGGTTACCTCTGTATCATCTCTATCAGTAAACGGAGTCAATGTAAACGTGAAACTACTTTCTTCCCCTACCTGGGGCTGTTCATCGTCCGTATCCTGTGGCTCCTCTACAGGTGCTGGTTCAGGAGATGGTCCTGATGAAACATACAGGTCTACAGCTGTTTTGGTTTCAAGAGTCGTACCGGCATCATAGGATTGCCATGTTACCTCATTTGCAGGTACATCATTGTTTGGTTCATAGGTTACTTCTCCAACTACGAGATCCATTGCAACAATATCATTCATTGCTTTACTTATTTGAGTCCCAATCAACTGTATCATAATTACTTCACTTACTTCCTCACCCTTGCTTACCATCAGGTCAATTCTAGTGTTTGGTTCCACATCTGTAAATGACTCTATACTTTGTTCCATGACAACATCCAATGGTACGGTATCAGAAAAAGCATACTCAACATTCATCCTTAATCCAGCTTCCTTGAGTATGGCCTCTGCTTCAGTCAGTGTTCTGTTCACCAAAAGAGGAACTGATACCAAATCAGAGCCTAAGCTAACAGTAACTGAAACCGGATACCCTGGTCTTATCCTAACTCCTTCATCTACATTCTGTGAGATGATCCTACCTGCCTCATATTCAGAGTTTAGCACACTATCCACAACATTTAGCTGGAAACCTTCTTCTTGTGCAATTATTAACGCTTCCTCCTGTGTCATACCAATCAAAGAAGGCATCATAATATCATTATTCGCTGAAATGTTATCTCTTAATCTCATGTAACCAGCAAAAATACCTGTAGCCAATATAAAGGCTGCTAGAATAGCTGCTATAACTACAAATGCCTTATTCTTGTCATTCTTCTTTTTCCTGTTTCTGCTCACTCTCTGTCCCCTTGAAGAATCTGTATCTGGACCAACAGCTGGTATGACCCTAGTCATATCACTGGTCTCTTCCATTGACTTATTTTCTGGTACAGTCCTGGTTTCTATATATGCTCTTAGGTCTCTCAATAATTCATCAACATTTTGGTATCTGTCACTTTGTCTTTTCATTACACATTTCATTATTATGTCATTTACTTCTTTGGGTATATCTGTTGAAGCATCCGCAGGTGGAACAATTTCCTCTTGAACATGCTTCAATGCCACACCAATAGGAGTATCACCATTAAAAGGGACTTTCCCTGTCATCATTTCATACATTACAATACCTAGCGAGTAAATGTCTGATTTTTCGTCTGTATATCCTCCTCTTGCCTGTTCGGGTGAAAAATAGTGGACTGATCCCAAAACGCTTGAAGTTGTTGTGATTGTGGAGGAAGTAACAGCTCTTGCAATTCCAAAGTCAGTTACCTTAACTCTGTTATCTTCAGTAATCATTATATTATGTGGTTTGATATCTCTGTGAATTATATGATTCTTATGTGCATTTGAAAGTGCTTCCGCTATTTGTGAGGCATAATATAACGCCTGATCTATCTTTAACTTGTCATTATCCACTATAACTTCTTTCAGAGTTTTACCCTTGATATATTCCATTACTATATAGTGGACTCTCTTATCGCCCTGTTCTTCTGACCCTACATCATATATGTTCAGAATATTGGGGTGAGAAAGACTTGCCGCAGCCTGAGATTCCCTTCTGAACTTCCTTATGAAATCTTCATCATTTGTAAATTCTTCCTTTAAAATCTTAATGGCTACAAACCTATCAAGCAAATGACATTTAGCCTTATACACATAAGCCATGCCTCCGCTTCCAATTTGTTCAATTATCTCATATCTATTTCCAAGCATTTTACCTATCATCATCTTCACCTCAGTTAAAATCTAATTCCCAAAACAGTAATATTGTCGCTGCCACCTTTTAACTTTGCTCCTTCAATTGCCTTTTCGCAAGCCTTTTGTATGTCGGTTTCATCTATGAATAAATCCTTCAGCTCTTCCTCGGCAACCATATTTGTAAGTCCATCGCTACATAATATCACAATATCGTCTTTTTTGATATCCAAAGTTAAAACATCAACTTCAATATCACTGCTAGTTCCAACAGCTCTAGTAATAACATTCTTTTGGGGATGTGATTTTGCCTCTCTCTTCGAAATCTTTCCCTCCA